>Ga0209941_1000238_pt1 | contig 91682 bp, 75 predicted proteins | sample ThiBiot_300_plan_FD_183945 | JGI IMG/M metagenome (GOLD analysis project Ga0209941, IMG submission 183945) | Wastewater bioreactor microbial communities from Cape Town, South Africa - Thiocy_solids_1 (SPAdes) | ecosystem: Engineered > Bioremediation > Thiocyanate > Unclassified | place: South...
CGGATCTGTGACCCGTAATGCATGGGCATGTCCCAGCCACCGAAATCGACCATGTGCGCGCCCAGCGCGCGATGCGTGGCATTGAGCACAGTCTTGTTGGTCATCGGTGCGCACTCCGGCTAAAACGCGATTATCGCGGTGCCCGCTCGACAAGCCAAGTGAGCGCGCGCAGGGTGGGGTCCCGCAGCCCTCAGTCGACGTTCCCGGCGCCGCCCAGCAGTGGCAACAGGTAGGCGCCAACTTCCCCGGCCAGGTCGTCCGCGCGCCGGCCACCGCCGGCAAGCAGATGGACCTCGGCCGCCTCCGGCGCCTCGTAGGGTGCGCTGATGCCGGTGAAATTGGGGATCTCGCCGGCCCGGGCCTTTCGATACAGGCCCTTGGCATCGCGCCGCTCGCATTCGGCCAGCGGCGTGTCGACGAACACCTCGATGAACTCGCCGGTGTCGAACAGCTCGCGTGCCGAGCGCCGTTCGCTGCGATAAGGCGAGATGACACTAGCAAGCACGACCAGGCCGGCGTCCACCATCAGGTGCGCGACCTCGGCGATGCGCCGGATGTTCTCCACCCGCGCCTCGGGCGTGAAGCCGAGATCGCGGTTGATGCCATGGCGGATGTTGTCGCCGTCAAGCAGGTAGGTGTGGTAGCCGAGCGCATGCAGGCGCCGCTCGAGCAGGTTGGCAATGGTCGACTTGCCCGCCCCGGACAAGCCGGTGAACCACACGCACAGGGGGCGCTGGCCCTTGCTCTGGCCGCGTACCGCCTTGTCGATGTCGACGTGCTGCCAATGCACGTTGCTCGACCTGCCCAAGGCAAAATCCAGCATGCCACAGGCAACCGTGGCGTTGCTCTGGCGGTCGATCAGGATGAAGCCGCCGAGCGTCTGGTTGACCGCGTACGGCTCGTAGGCAATCGCATCGTCCAGACCCACCGTGCAGTAGCCGACTTCGTTCAGCACCAGATGCCGTGCCGCGAGCTGTGCCCGGGTGTCGACATCCACCTTGTACTTGATCGACATCACCCGCGCGTTCAGCGTGCGCGTGCCGATCTTCAGCGTGTAGGTGCGACTGGGCAGCAGCGGAGTCTCCCCCAGCCACAGCACGTGGCAGGTGAACTGGTCGGCGACCGGCGCCGGGTGCACAGCATCGGCGATGAGGTCGCCACGGCTGATATCCAGCTCGCGATCGAGGCACAACGTGATGGCCTGGCCCTGGACGGCATGTGTCAGGTCGCCGTCCTGGGTCACGATGCGCTGCACGTGGGCGCGATGCACGCCCGGTTGCACGATGACCTCGTCGCCTACCGCCACGCTGCCTCCAGCCACCGTGCCGGCATAGCCGCGAAACGACTGGTCGGGACGGTTCACCCATTGCACCGGCATGCGGAACTCGGCAGCGGTCCGTGGCGCCGCATCGATCGTCTCGAGCAGCTCGAGCAGGCTGGGCCCGCCGTACCAGGCCATGCGCGGGGAGCGCCCGCCGACGTTGTCCCCGCCTAATGCCGAGACCGGCAGGCAGTGCACGTCGGTGATCCCCATGCCGGCAGCCAGCTCCCGGTAGGCCTCGGCGATCGGGGCGTAGATCTCCTCGCGGTAGCCGACCAGGTCCATCTTGTTGACCGCCAGCACCGCGTGGCGGATGCCAAGCAGACTACATATATATGTATGCCGCCGGGTCTGCGCCAGCAGGCCCTTGCGGGCATCCACCAGCACCACGGCCAGCTCGGCATTCGAGGCGCCGGTGGCCATGTTGCGGGTGTATTGCTCGTGTCCGGGGCAGTCGGCGACGATGAAGTTGCGCCGCGCGCTGTGGAAATACCGGTAGGCCACGTCGATGGTGATGCCCTGCTCACGCTCGGCGTCCAGGCCGTCGGTGAGCAGCGAGAAATCCAGCACCTCCCCCGCGTCGGCGTGCAGGCGCCGGCTGTCGCGCACCAGCGCTGCCACCTGATCGTCGGGCAGCATGCCGGCGTCGTACAGCAGCCGCCCGAGCAGGGTGCTCTTGCCGTCGTCCACACTGCCGCAGGTGATGAACCGCAGCAGGCCCGGGTTTGCCGCCTCCGCCTGCACCATCAGAAATAGCCTTCCCGTTTCTTGCGCTCCATCGAGGCGGTCGGGTCCTGGTCGATCATCCGACCCTGGCGCTCGGAAGTGCGTGAAGCCAGCATCTCCTCGATGATCTTGTCCAGCGTATCGGCGTGCGACTCCACCGCGCCGGTCAACGGATAGCAACCCAGGGTGCGGAAGCGCACCTCGCGCATCCGCGCCTGCTCGCCCGGGCGGAACTGGAAGCGCGCGTCGTCCACCATGATCAGCGTGCCGTCGCGTTCGACGACTGGGCGCGGCTTGGCGAAATACAGTGGCACCAAGGGGATCGACTCGCGGCGGATGTACAACCAGATGTCCAGCTCGGTCCAGTTCGACAGTGGAAAGACCCGCACGTTCTCACCCTGGCGCAGCCGCGTGTTGTAGGTGTGCCAGAACTCGGGCCGCTGGTTCTTGGGATCCCAGCGATGCTGCGCGTTGCGGAAGGAAAACACGCGTTCCTTGGCCCGCGACTTTTCCTCGTCGCGCCGTGCCCCGCCGATGGCCGCGTCGAACGCGTACTGGTCCAGGGCCTGCTTCAGGGCCTGGGTCTTCATGATGTCCGTGTGTACCGTCGCGCCGTGGGTGAACGGCGACACGCCCTGGCGCACGCCTTCCTGGTTGATGTACACCAGCACCTGCACCTCGCCCTCGGCGGCGAGCCGGTCCCGGAACGCGATCATCTCGCGGAATTTCCACGTGGTGTCGACGTGCAGCAGCGGCATCGGCGGCTTGGCCGGGTAGAACGCCTTGCGCAGCAGGTGCAGCAGCACCGACGAATCCTTGCCGATCGAATACAGCATCACCGGCTTGCGGTAGGCGGCCTGCACCTCCCGGAAGATCTGGATCGCCTCGGCCTCCAGATCGTCGAGGTGGGAACGTGCAGCGGTTTGGCTCATGGCGATGGGTTCGTCCGGATCACGCGAGCCGCATGGCCTGAAAGACCTCCGTGCACGCTGCGCCAATGGGGCATCTTACACGCCGCATCGCGCCGGGCCGACCACACCACTCAGGCCAGCACCGGATAAGTTGGGGCGACGTCCAACGTGGCCGCGCACACGGCCGCCAGTTCCAGCAGGCGCAAGTCGGAACCGCGGGCGCCGACCAGCTGCAGGCCAACCGGCAGGCCATCCGGCAACGTCCCCATCGGCAGGCTCACCGCGGGGCAGCCAGCCAGGCTGGCAAAACTGGTGAGGTCGGCCTGCGAGTCCGGTACCGGGCCACCCAGTGGGAACGCACCCTGCGGCGTGGTGGGCAACACCAGCACGTCGACCTGGCAGAACAGGCGGCGCATCTTCAGGATCGCGGCATCCAGCACGCGGTCGGCCAGCGCATAGTCGGCCGCACTCTTGCGCGCGGCGTAGCCCAGCATGCTGCGAAAGCGCGGCGACACCGGATGGCGCGTGTCGGTCAGGTCGGGAGCAAAGGTATCGAGCATTTCCGCTTCCATCAGCAGCAGGCCCGAACGCCGGGCACGCGCAAAATCCCAATCGCTGAAATCGACCATGCGCCGTTCGCCGAGTGCGTGCGGCAGGCGCTGCAATGCCTGCTCGAACAGCTCGATCACGTCGGGCCTGACGCCAATCGCGCCCAGATCCGGGAGCACGCCGGAACGCAGGTTTCCGGGCTCCCAGTCGGGCAGTGCGAACGCTACGCGGCGCCGGCGCGAGCGCGCGTCGTCGGCGTCGTACCCCGCCAGCACCTGGAGCAGGATTGTGAGATCTTCTGCGCTGCGCGCGAGCAGACCCACCGCGTCCAGCCGGCGCGCCGCCGGCACCATGCCACGCGTGGAGATCTCGCCATGGGTCGGCTTGAGCGCATAGACGCCGCAATAGCTGGCCGGGATGCGGATCGAGCCCAGGCTGTCCGAACCCACGGCAGCAACCGCAAGCCCGGCGGCCACCGCGGCAGCGGCTCCGCCGGACGACCCGCCGGCGGTATAGCCGTGCCGGTGGGGATTGTGCGTGGGTCCAAAATGCGCGTTGTCGGTCGTGGCGCCCAGCGCGCCCTCGTCCATGTTGGTCTTGCCCACCAGCACCGCACCGGAGGCGCGCAAGCGCGCCACCACGTGGGCATCGCTTTCTGCCGGCTGCTCGCGGCCCGGCAGCCCGGCGCGGGTCGGCCAACCGGCCACGTCAAGATTGTCCTTCAAGGCCAGCGGGATGCCGTCGAGGCGGCCGATGACGCCGTCGCGGCGCCGGCGATCCGCCATTTGCGCCTGATCCTGGAGCAGGCCCGAGCGCACGTCGACGTAGGCGTTGAGCTGTGGATCGAGGCGCTCGATGGCCGCCTGGTAGGCATCGGTCAAGGCCTGAGGCTGCACGCGACCGACCGCCAGCCAGTGCAGCAACTGGCACAGGCTGGCGCCGCGCAGTTCGAAATCGGCAATCGGCTGCTGCGAATTCATGGGCACACCTTGGCGGACGAAGGCCGATTATCGCCACGCACCACCCCGTGATTGCAAGCACCGCCGGATTGGCGGCATATCGAGCACGCCCATCAATGACCACGTTCGCCTGGCCACCACCGATGGCCACGCCGACCCGACGGAGCCGCAGGCATCCACCAGCGCCGCGCCCCAGTCGATTTGCCGCATGCGCCGCAAAACCGGACAATGCCACACGACCTGGCCTTGGCCGCGGCCTGCAGCAACACCGGTGTTGCCGGCGTGGACCCGATGGGACCGCCGACCTGGCGCGCCACGCTCGCCATCTGGCCGGCTGGTGCACGGAGACTGTCATGAGCGAACGCGAATCGATGGAATACGACGTGGTGGTGGTCGGTGCCGGCCCGGCCGGGCTGGCGTGCGCCATCCATCTCAAGCAGCTCAAGCCGGAGATCAGCGTCTGCGTCATTGAAAAATCCTCGACTATCGGTGCGCACATCCTGTCCGGCGCGGTGATCGAACCCGAACCGCTGGATGCACTGCTGCCGGGTTGGCGCGACAGCCCACCACCGATCTGCATACCGGCCGGCGACGACGAGTTCTATCTGCTCAGCAAGACCGGCAAACACAAGCTGCCGAAACCACCGGGCATGCGCAACCACGGCAATTTCATCGTCTCGCTGGGAGCGCTGTGCGCCTGGCTGGCGCCACAGGCCGAGGCCTTGGGCGTGGACGTGTTTCCTGGCTTCGCCGCCGCCGAAACACTGCATGGCGACGACGGCACGGTGACCGGCATCCGCATCGGTGACATGGGCGTGGCGAAGGATGGTTCGCACAAGGCCAACTACACGCAGGGCGTCGACATCCTTGCCAAGGTCACCGTGGTGGCCGAGGGTGCACGCGGCAGCCTGACCAAGGTGCTGGTGCAGCGCTTCAAACTCGACGCGCACAGCGACCCGCAGGGTTATTCCATCGGCATCAAGGAACTCTGGCAGGTGCCTGCCGGGCGCGTGACGCCGGGCAAGATCGTGCACAGCTTCGGCTGGCCGGCCGACCCGCACACCTATGGCGGAGGCTTTCTTTACCACCTGGACGGCGACCGCCTGGCACTGGGCTACGTCAGCGGCCTGGACTACAGCGACCCCCTGTACAAGCCATGGGAAGCATTCCAGCAGTGGAAGCACCATCCGCTGATCAAGCCGCTGCTGGAAGGCGGCCAGATCCTCTCCGCCGGTGCGCGCGCGATGGCGACAGGCGGCTACCAGTCCATGCCGAAAGTGGAGATGCCAGGCGCGCTCCTGATCGGCGACACCGCCGGCCTGCTCAACGTGCCGAAAATCAAGGGCACGCACCAGGCGATCCGCAGCGGCATGCTCGCCGCCGGGCACCTGGCGCAGAAACTCGACAGTACCGGTTTCGATGCGAAGCTGCGCGGCTCGGCGGTCATGGCCGAGCTGAAGAAGGTGCGCAACGTCAAACCCGGCTTCAAGAAGGGCTTCTGGTTCGGGCTGCTGAATGCCGGCTGGGAAACCGCCACCGCCGGCCTCTCTCCCTGGACCCTGAAAAACACCGCGGACTGGTCGAGCCTGCACAAGATCGGCGAGTACACCCCACCGGAGCGCGACTACGTGCAGCGCACCCTGCCGCCGCGTGACCGCCTGGCCAGCGTGTACTTCTCCGCAACCGAATACGACGAGGACCAGCCAGTGCACCTGGTCGTCTCCGATCCCTCCATCTGCGTGACCCGCTGCAAGGAAGAATATGACAATCCCTGCACGCGTTTTTGCCCGGCCAACGTCTACGAGATGGTCGACGACGTCATGCCGGACGGCAGCACACGGCCGCGCCTGCAGATCAACGCCGCCAATTGCGTGCATTGCAAGACCTGCGACATCAAGGATCCCTACGAGATCATCACCTGGGTCACGCCCGAAGGTGGATCCGGGCCGAACTACCAGAACTTGTGACCCATCCGGGGCAGTCCGCTGATCGGCAATCTTTCATGGCGCGCCAGGCGCCTCGGATACGTCCTGCAGCGGGTACGCGGCAGCCTGGCCTCGCGCGGCTGGCGGGGAACCTGGGCGCGCATCAGGCAGGAGTTCCAGGCCCGCCCCGGGAGCGATGACGCGCTTGCACTCCTGCCATTGGACGCGGCCCCCGCAGTGGTCAGGCTGCCCACCTCCGCGGCACCCCTGGTCTCGATCGTCATCCCGGCCTACGGCAAGTTGCCCTACACCTTGGCCTGCCTGCGCTCGGTGGCGCTGCATGGTGCGCAGGCACCGTTCGAGGTCATCCTGGTCGACGATGCCTCGCCGGACGACAGCGCGGCACACCTGGAGCGCATCGAGGGCCTGCGCCTGCTGCGCAATCCGCACAATCTAGGCTTCGTCGGCAGCTGCAATGCCGGCGCCGCGGCAGCCGGCGGCCAATTCCTGCTGTTCCTCAACAACGATACCCAGGTCAGTCCCGGCTGGCTCGACGCCCTGCTGCGCTGTTTCACCGAGCGCGCCGATTGCGGCATTGCCGGCAGCCGCCTGGTGTACCCGGATGGCCGCCTGCAGGAGGCCGGCGGCATCGTGTTTGCCGACGGCAGCTGCTGGAACTACGGGCGCTTCGAGCCGCGCGATGCACCAGACTTCGGCTACCGGCGCCAGGTCGACTACGTCAGCGGCGCCGCGCTGCTGATCCGCAGCCAGTTGTTCCGACAGCTGGGCGGCTTCGACCAACGCTACGCGCCTGGCTACTACGAGGACACCGATCTCGCCTTCGCAGTACGGCGGCAGGGCCTGGCCGTGTATTACGAACCGGCAAGCCTGGTGGTGCACTGCGAAGGCGTCAGCGCCGGCACCGACACGACCCGCGGCATGAAGCGCCACCAGGCGACCAACCAGGCCAAGTTCACCGGCAAGTGGACGGCCGAGCTGGCGGTGCAACCGCCACCGGGCACCGCACTCGGGCAGGCCATCCGCTGGCGTTCCCGCGGCCGGGTGCTGGTGGTGGACGCCACCACGCCGGATCCGGCGCGCGACTCGGGCTCCATGCGCCTGTGCGCGATCCTGCGCCTGCTCGACGTGCAGGGCTGGAGCGTGAGCTTCGCGCCGGACGACGGCCGCGCCGATCCTGACGGCATCGCGACGCTCGGCGCGCTTGGCTGCGAGCTGCTCGGAGGCCCGACGCTCAAGGACCTGCCGGCCTGGCTGCGCGACAACGGCCGCGAATTGCACGCCGTCATGCTGTGCCGGCACACGGTGGCCGGACAGTATGCCGCCATCGTGCGCCGCCACGCGCCACAGGCCAGGCTGCTGTTCGACACCGTCGACCTGCACTTCCTGCGCGAGCAGCGGGCCGCCGAGGTCACCGCCAATGCCCGTCTGCGCCACCAGGCCCAAGCGACGCGGCACAGCGAGCTGGCGCTCATCGCCGCAGCCGACGTCAGCTTCGTGGTCAGCCCGCACGAACAGGCGCTGCTGGCCTCGCTGGTGCCCACAGCCCACGTGGAATTGCTGTCCAACATCCACGAAGTCGACGAACGGGCGCCAGGCTACGGCGGGCGCAGGGATCTCGTCTTCATCGGCGGCTGCAACCATGCCCCCAATCTCGATGCCATGCGCTGGATTGCCGCGGAGATCCTGCCAGCTCTGCGCAGCGCGTTTCCGGACATCACCGTGCACCTGCTCGGCGACATGCCGGGGTCGGTGCGCCGAGAACTGGCGCAACCCGGCCTGGGCTGCCACGGGCGCGTGGCGGATCTCACGCCCTGGCTGGACGGCTGTCTGGCCTCGATCGCGCCGCTGCGCTTCGGCGCCGGGGTGAAGGGCAAGATCAACATGGCCATGAGCCATGGCGTGCCCGTCATCGCCACGCCCATTGCCATCGAGGGCATGCAGCTGCGTGAGGGCGTCGACGTCCTGGTGGCGCAGGCGCCAGCCGGGTTCGTCACGGCTGTGACGCGTCTGCAATCCGACCCGGCACTCTGGGCACAGCTGTCGACGAACGGCATGGCCAATGTGCGCGGGCACTTTTCACCCGCCGCCGCCGCGGCTGCATTGCAGCGGGCCTTGCCATGAGGGTCGGCGCCGCCATTGCGCTCGCCCGTTCGGCCATCGAGCGGCACGGCGGTGGCTGGCGCGGCGCCTGGGCCGTGGCCAGGCGCAGTGCGCGCATCCTCCACGCACTGGGTTGGCGAGGCCTGGCGCAGCGCATCCGTGCCGCCAGTGCGCCGCCGGCTCCAGCCATGCCCCAGGCGCAGGCCGTGCACTTTCCGCCCGCCTCGCCGCTCGACCAGGTGCGGCTGCGCGTCGGCGTCATGTTGCACGTGTTCTACCCCGATCTGCTCGACGAGCTGGCGCGCGACCTGGCGCACATGCCGGTGCCCTACGTGCTGATGATCTCGGTCGGCGACGCAACCGCGCGCGACGCCGCGTTGGCGCGCTGCCGGAATCTGCCGCGGGTGCAGACGCTCGAGGTGCGCATCGTGCCCAACCGCGGGCGCGATCTGGCGCCGCTGCTGCTGACCTTCCGCGGGGAAATCCTGGCGCTCGATGTCGTCTGCCACCTGCACACCAAGAAGTCGCTGTACTCCGGCCAGGAGCAGGATCGCTGGCGGCGCTACCTGGTCGAGCGCCTGCTCGGCAGTGGCGGGCGCATTGGCTGGATCCTCGGCATGTTCCAGGCCATGCCGCAGCTGGGCATGGTCTACCCGGAAAGCTTTGCCTCGGTACCGTGGTGGGCACACACCTGGTTGAGCAACGTGGCCTGTGGGCGCGAGCTCGGTGCGCGGCTCGGCATCGCCGTGGACCCGGCGGCCTATCTGGACTATCCAGCCGGCTCGATGTTCTGGGCGCGCACCGCGGCCCTGCGCCCCCTGTACGACCTCGAGCTGCCGCTCGCGACCTTCCCGCCGGAACAGGGCCAGACCGACGGCACCACCCAGCACGCGCTGGAGCGCCTGCTGGGCCTGGTCGTACCACGCCATGGCATGCTGCTCGGCATCCTGCCCGCGGACGGCACGCAGTCCCTGCACGGCGAAGGTGAGCGCAACTGGCACGCCTACTTCAGTGCCCCGCTGGCGCACAAGATCGGCATGGCCGCGCTTGATGCCGAACTGGTCTCGTTCGACGTCTTCGACACCCTGGTGTGGCGGCCGTTCCTGCAGCCGGCGGGAGCCAGGGCCTACCTGGGCTGGCTGGTTGAGCGGCGCCACGGCCTGGCCGGCTTCGACGCGCTGCGCTCGCGCGCCGAGCACGCGACCTACCTGCGGCGCGGTTGTGACGTCACCCTGGCTGACATCTATGCGGAGCTGGCGCGCCGGCCCGAGTTGCGTGGCATGCCGATGGCGGCGCTGCAGGCGCTGGAGATGGATACCGAGCAACGTCTCCTCAGGCCCCGGCCAGCGGCAGTCGATGCCGCACGCACGCTGGCCGAAGGCGGCAAGCGCGTCATCGCCGTCTCCGACATGTATCTCGCGGCCGAGGATTTGCGTCACGTGCTGCCGTCAGCGGCAAGCGAACCATTGCGGGCCATCCACGTCTCCTGCGACAACGGGTGGCGCAAGGATGGCGGCGCAGCCTGGCGCCAACTGCCGGAGCTGGAAGGCGTGCGCCCCGAACACTGGCTGCATGTGGGCGACAACGAGCATGCCGATGTGCAGCTGCCGCAGGCCATGGGCTTCATCCATCCGGTCCACGCGCTGCGCTCCGGCGCCTTGCTTGACCTCGTCCCCGCCCTGCGTCCCCTGCGCCCGAGTGCGGCACAACGCGGGCGCTGGCAAGACCAGCTGTGGCTGGGCCTGCTGGCCAACCACTGCAACGCGCTGGCGGACGCGCACCCCGAGGCCTTTGGCACACGACTGACGCTGGAGGCGCCGGAAGCGCTGGGCTACCTGGTGCTTGGCCCGCTGCTGCTCGACTACGCCACCTGGATGGCGCGGCTCGCCGGCGAACGCGAGGTGCGGCGCATCCTGTTCCTGAGCCGCGAAGGCCACCTGCTGCTGCAGGTGTTCCAGCGCTTGCAGCACGCCGTGCCGCGGCTTGCCGCCATCGACGCAGGTTATTTCCTGGCATCGCGGCGCGCGGTGCATACCGCTGCGCTGCGCAGCATCGAGGACCTGCATGCGGTGTTTGCCGCCCCCTATACCGGGCCGCTGGACGCGCTCATCCGGGCCCGGCTGGGCGCCCCCATGGCCACGGCCTTGGCGACCCAGATGGCGCGTGCCACCCTCGACCAGGAAGTGTTCCTGCCGGAAATGCAAACGCAGCTGATCGAACTGCTGCGGCCATTCGCAGCCACCATCACGAAGGTCGCCCGGACCGAGCGGGAAACCTACCTGGAATACTGCTCGAATATGGGCGTGGACGAGGCGACCATGGTGGCCGACATCGGCTATGCCGCCAGTATCCAGCACGGCCTCATGCGGCTCACCGGCCAGCCGCTGGGTGGTGCCTACCTGGCGCTGAAGGCCGCGGCGGACCAGGTCACCGCGCAGCATGGCTGGGCCTGCGCCCGCTTCCACGATGCACGCACGGCCGGGACCGGCGAAGCAGGTCCGGTGATGCGCCACCACCTGCTGCTGGAAGCCATGCTCACCGCACCCCAAGGCCAGTTCTCACACTTTTCGCGCAAGGCCGGCGCGCTGGACCCGGTCTATGCCACGAACGGCATGCCACCGGCCGACTGGCGGGTGCTCGAGCGCGTCCACGCCGGCTGCCTGCGCTTCGTCGACGATGCCTGTGATGTGGTCGGTGCGGATGCTGTCGAACTGGCCTTCGACCGCGACCACGTCCAGGTGCCGCTGCAGTGCTGCGCCTCCGGGGCATGGCAGCCCGGCAGCTGGGCGCGCGCACTTGGCGTGGAGGACCGCTACAGCGGCCGCGGCGTTGTGGCTGGCGCCGCGCTGCGTCCGCGCTGAGCCTCGGCTGCGTCCTGCCGGTGGCGGTGCCGGGGTTGTCGAACACGGCCATCGCGGGTCCGTTGCCAGCAGCGCGGAGCATGTGCGGGCCAACACCATCCGCACCACCACAAACCAGCACCTTCATGTCCCATTCCCGACGCCGTGAGCGGCACAGCACTACCGCCGCGGACTTGGGCCCGCACAGCCATGCGTTAGAATGTGCCCTTGCTATCGCAGCGTCCGCGCCAGGCAGCGCGCGGCTCAAGGAGACCCATGAAGATACTGGTCGGCTACAAGCGCGTGGTGGACTACAACGTCCGCATCCAGGTCAAGCCAGACGGCAGCGGCGTGGTGACCGACGGCGTCAAGCTGTCCGCCAACCCGTTCGACGACATTGCCCTGGAAGAGGCGCTGCGCCTGCACGAGAGCGGTGTGGCCGACGAGGTGGTGATTGCCGGCATCGGCCCCGCCAACCTTGGCGCGCACCTGCGCAACGGCCTGGGCATGGGCGCTGACCGGGCGATCCACGTGGTCAGCGAGGAAGCCGTGCAGCCGCTGACCGCCGCGCGCGTGTTCCTCAAGCTCATCGAGAAGGAACAGCCCGGCCTGGTCATCCTTGGCAAGCAGGCGATCGACGACGACAGCGGCCAGACCGGGCAGATGCTTGCCGCGCTGTGGGACCGGCCGCAGGCCACGTTTGCCAGCAAGCTCGAGATTGCCGACGGCAAGGCGAAGGTCACGCGCGAGGTCGATGCCGGCCTGGAAGTGATCGAGGTCGACCTGCCTGCCGTGGTCACCACCGACCTGCGCCTGAACGAACCGCGCTTCATCAAGCTCACCGGCATCATGAAGGCCAAGTCCAAGCCGCTCGAAACCATGGAACTGGCCAGCCTTGGCGTCGAATCCGGCGACCACCTGAAGAATACCCACTACGCGCCGCCGCCCAAACGCAGCAAGGGCGTGATGGTGAAGGACGCCGCCGAGCTGGTGGCCGCGCTGAAGCAGAAAGGCCTGCTTTGAGCCCAGGCCACTGGATGCGGGGCAACTCCCGCAAACACGGAAACAGAGACTGGAGACAACCATGAGCAAGATCCTCGTCATCGCCGAACACCAGTGCGGCCAGCTCAATGCTTCCACCGCACGCACGGTCAGCGCGGCCAGAGCGGTACAGCCTGAAGCCGTCGAGGTGCTGGTGCTGTCCGACGCGCCGGACGCCGTGGCCGCCGACGCCGCGAAGCTCGAGGGCGTCAGCCGGGTACTTACCGTGGCCCGCGCCGAGAACGCCCACCCGCTGGCCGCGATCCTGGCGCCGCAGATTGCCAAGGCCGCCGCCGGCTACAGCCACGTGTTCCTGCCGTCCACCACGTTCGGCAAGGACGTCGCCCCGCGTGCCGCGGCCCTGCTCGGCGTGGCCCAGGTGAGCGAGCTGATGGGCGTGGAATCGGCGCACACGTTTACCCGCCCGATGTACGCCGGCAACGCCATCGTCACGGTCGAGGCCGACCCGGCGCAGACCGTCGTGGCCACCGTGCGCACCGCGTCCTGGCCGGCGGCCGGGCAAGCTGCCGGCAGCGCCCCGGTCGAGGCACTGGCCCTCGAGGCCACGCTGCCCACCCACACCCGCTTCGTCGAACTCCGGCAGGCGCGTAGCGACCGCCCCGACCTGCAAAGCGCGCGCAAGGTCGTATCCGGCGGTCGCGGCGTCGGCTCGAAGGAGAACTTCGACATCATCTACAAGCTAGCCGACAAGCTCGGTGCCGCCGTCGGCGCCTCGCGCGCGGCGGTCGATGCCGGCTATTGCCCGAACGAGATGCAGGTCGGCCAGACCGGCAAGATCATCGCCCCCGAGCTGTACATGGCCATCGGCATCTCCGGCGCGATCCAGCACCTGACCGGCATCAAGGACGCCGGCACCATCGTGGCCATCAACAAGGATGCCGAGGCGCCGATCTTCGAGGTCGCCGATCTCGGCCTGGTGGGCGACCTGTTCAAGATCATCCCGGAACTGGAACAGGCGCTCGGCTAGAAGCCCAGGTCGTAGACACTGTCAAGGCGCAGCGCTTCAACACAGCGAACCTGGCTAAAAGTGGCTGTATGAGGACAGTGCTTCGCCGCTGGTCTCGCCGCCGGCACCTGATATTCCCATCGATCCCCGGGGCGCGCTACCATCACCAATCCCGCGGGTGTAGCTCAATGGTAGAGCTGTAGCTTCCCAAGCTACTGACGAGGGTTCGATTCCCTTCACCCGCTCCAGTCACGACGCCGTGGACATCACCGGCGCCCGTCCTGCCCAGGCCCATCGTCGAATCCTGATCACAGGCATGCCCGTACAAGGACGTGTGCGGCGACCTGCGATTGCCGAATCCCACGTGGACCGGAAATGCACCACGACGCCTGGACCGCGCCTGACATACCGGCATCTGCCGGCCAGGCGGGTCTGGTCTTCCCGATCCCTTCGTGGCTGTCAAAAAACGCTGCTGGCCTGCGCCGCCAACCAGCAGCCTGCAGCAGGAGAATCACACATGACAATGATTCTCGATTGCGTTTATAATCCTAAAACGGGATTCAGATTCATTCACTGCGGGCTGTTGGTGCACTTGGCAGTCCGCGCCACCACCATGCAGCCGCGCGCCCGGGGGACCGGCGCAGCAACCGGGTCAGCCGCGGACGGGTACTGCTGGCGGCCCTGGCACTCGGCGCCGGACACCACCATTCGCCATCAAGGACGCCCGCGACATGATGTTGCAAGCCAACCGCGATATGGAAACCCAGCTGGGCGATGCCGAGGCGGCGCCGTACCTGGCACCCGGCCCGGCACCGACGTTTCTGCTGCAAGGTGGTTTACGGCCACTGCGCGCCCAAGGCTTGCGGCAACACCTGCCAGCCGGATCAATGCGCACACTGGACCAGCGGGTGGCGGATTTCTTTGCCGCACCGGATGTCGCCCCACAGCCGCTGCTCGGCTTGTTGCCGTTCGATCCCGACGCCGATACCGCGCTGTACCAGCCCCGGCAAGTGACGGCTGGGTCGTTGCCCCCCGTTTCCGCTGCACAGCCTGCGCCCATCCCCGCCGCCGTGGCCGCGGCTGAGCCCGCCGTCGCAGTCTGGGCCGACATGGTGGCGCACTGCGCGGCCGGCTTGGCCCGCCGCGGCGAGCACCCGTCCCGGCTGCACAAGCTGGTACTGGCACGCAGCCTGCGCGTGGAACTGGAAACTGCCGTCGACCTTCCGCACCTGGCGGCGCTGGCCGCACGGCTGGCCGGCGACCCCGGCGCCACTGCCTACCTGGCCCCGATTCCGGTCGCCGACGGGCAGGCGCCGGCCTGGCTGCTCGGCGCCACGCCGGAGCTGCTGGTCTCGCGGCGCGGCGACGCCATCGCCTCCAATCCACTGGCCGGCTCCGCACCGCGGCGTGCGGATGCGGCACAGGACCAGGCCGCGGCCAAGGCCCTGCTGGCCTCGGCCAAGGACCGCGACGAGCACCGCTATGTGGTCGAGGCCATGCTCGATACCCTGGCCCCGCTGTGCCGGCAACTCGATGCCGCCGAGCCCACGCTGCAGTCCACGCGCAGCATGTGGCACCTCGGCACCGGCATCCGCGGCCGGCTCAAGGACCCGGACGTGTCGGCAGCCACCCTGGCCGCCCTGCTGCACCCGACGCCCGCCGTCTGCGGCACGCCGCAACGCAAGGCACTGGGAGCCATCCGCAGGCTGGAACCGGTCGAGCGCGGCTTTTATGCCGGCGCCGTTGGCTGGGTCGAAGCCAGCGGCGACGGCGACTGGTACCTGACGCTGCGCTGCGCACACGTACAGGGAAATACGCTGCGGCTGTTCGCCGGAGCGGGCATCGTCGCCGACTCGCAGGCGGCGCTCGAGGTACAGGAAACCGACGCCAAGTTCCAGGCCATGCTGCAGGCCTTCGGCATCGAGCACCCGACGCACACCAGGCAGCCATTCCGCGGGCAGGAACGGCGCGCGGAGCTGACGTCCGCCGCGGGGATGGGCAATTGGCGCTGAAACCGGTCGCCGCCTACGCCCTGCCCGCGGCCGGGGAGCTGCCGGCTGCGCGCGTGTCCTGGCGGCTGCAGGCGGCACGCGCGGCCTTGCTGGTGCACGACATGCAGGGCTATTTCCTCGCCGTCTACCAGGCGCATGCGGCGCCACTCGCGCCCATGCTGGCCAGGCTCAAGACCGTGCTCGATCGCTGCCGCCTGCTTGACATACCGGTGTTCTATACCGCCCAGCGTGGCAACCAGGATCGCCGCGACCGTGGCCTGCAGGCCGACTGGTGGGGCCCCGGCATGCAGGCGGTGCCTGCGCACGAGGCGATCGTCGACGTGCTGGCGCCGGCCGCCGGCGACCAGGTCCTGGTCAAGCACCGCTACAGCGCATTCCAGCGCAGCAACCTGGCCGAGCTGCTGCGCGCACGCGGCCGCGACCAGTTGCTGATCACCGGCGTGTACGCCCACCTTGGCATCCTTGCCACCGCGGCCGAGGCGTTCCAGCGCGACATCCAGCCGTTCGTCGCCGCCGACGCCGTGGCCGACCTGGGTCGCGCCGAACATGACCAGGCCCTGGCCTGGATCGCCGCCAGCTGTGGCGTACCCATGGCCACCGCGGCCGTGCTGGAGGCGCTGCAATGAAATCCATGGCCGCGCCGACCCGCACCACGGGCTCCGTGACGCCGCGCATTCGCGCCGCAGCCACGCGCCACGACCCCGCCACTGCCCATTCGTGCGAGGAGGGGGCATGCAACTGAGCGGCATCGGGAAGCGCATCGCCCTGGTCACCGGTGCCGCCGGCGGCATCGGCCGGGCCGTCGTCGCCCAGTTGCGCGCCAGCGGCGCCGTCGTCGTCGCCACCGACCTGCAAGCGCCACGGGTACAAAACGATGCGGCGCTGCCAGCCGCCCACGCCATGGCATTGGACGTCGGTGATGCCAACGCCGTCGAAGCGCTGGTCGCCCGCATCGAGCGCGACATCGGCCCCATCGACCTGCTCGCCCACGTCGCCGGCGTGCTCTCCACCACCTGCGTCCACGACACCAGCGACGCCGAATGGCGGCGCGTGTTCGCCGTCAACACCGATGGCCCGTTCCATCTCGGCCGCGCGCTGGCGCGGGTCATGGCGCCACGCCGGCGCGGCGCCATGGTCCTGGTCGGCTCCAACGCCGCCGGCATCCCGCGCCATGCCATGGCCGCCTATGCCGCCTCCAAGGCCGCGGCCACCATGTTCATGCGCTGCCTGGGGCTGGAGCTGGCGCCGCTGGGCATCCGCTGCAACATCGTTGCTCCCGGCTCCACGCGCACGCCCATGCAGACCGGCATGTGGGTCGACGGCAACGACGAGGCGCATACCATCGCCGGCTCGCCGCAGACCTATAAAGGTGGCATCCCGCTGGGCAAGCTGGCCGAGCCTGGGGATGTCGCCAACGCCGTGCTGTTCCTGCTTTCCGAACAGGCCGGGCACATCACCATGGGTGACCTGTACGTGGATGGGGGGGCCAGCCTGCGTGGCTGAGATCTTCGACCCGTCACGCCGGACTCCCCGCCGGCAGGCTGACCCACCTGCTGCCGCCAACTTTCCAACCAGAGAGGTTTCGCCATGAAGCACCTGTCCCTTCCCGCCATCCTGGCTGTGCTGTTGCTGACAACTGGCGGTTTCCAGCCGGCGATGGCCACGGGCGCCATGGCGCAGGCGACGGGGGCGGCTGCCAGCACCGCGGCCACGCAGGCGCAAGTCCTGCGCCAGGCGCCGGCACCCGGGCTGTACCAGCTCGCCTATTCGCCCCGCCAGAACCTGCTGTACGTGGTTTCCGCCGGAGGTTCGGGCGAGGCTGGCGAGCCTTCCAAACTGCTGTGGCTGGATCCTGACACCCTGCGGGTGGTTGGCGAACTGGCGCTGCCGCAACGTGGCTTTGGCGTGGCCCTGGACGACGGCGGCGACCGCCTGTACATCGGCAACTCCGTGGATGGCTCAATTACCGTGGTCGACACGCAGGCCAAGCAAATCTCACGCGTCCTGCAGCTGGCGCAGAAGGTCGAGGCCCGCGGCCGCGACGGCAAGATGCGTCCGCGCCCGGCCTACATGTTCCGCGAACTCGTGTTCGATGCCCCCAGGCAGCGCCTCTACCTGCCGGGCCTTTCCAGGGAAGACAGCACACTGTTCGTGGTCGACACCAAGGCCCTGAGACTGGACAAGACCGTCACCGGCTTCGGCGCTGCCGCCACCGGCATCGCGCTCTCGCCCAAGGGCGACACGCTGTATGTCTCCAACCTGGCGGGGCAGCTCTACCTGGTCGACCCGGACACCTTGCAAATCCGCAAGCAAGTCAAAGTCGACGGCAAGCAGCTTCTCAACCTCGCCTTCGATGCCAAGCACCACCAGGTGCTGGCCATCGACCAGGGCTCGGCCTCGCCCGAGGCGAACCCTGGCCAGAGCAAGGAACAGGCGGCCGCCGACCGCGCGCACGGCAACCGCCTGGTGGTCATCGACGCCGGCGACGGCAAAACCGTCGGGCACATCGCCACCGGCCAGGGTCCCGTCGCCCTCCTGCTGGACGAGGCGCGCAACCGCCTGTACGTCACCAACCGCGGCAGCGGCACGGTGACCATCCACGACAGCAGCAACCGGCAACTGCTGCGCACCGTGGACCTGCCCACGCACCCGAACAGTCTGGCCCTGAACCCGACCACCGGCGCCGTGTACGTCACCATCAAGAACGGACGCGGCGAGGCCAAGGGCAACGAAAGCGTCGCCCGCATCCTGCCATGACCGGCGCGTCAGAGCCTGCGACCATGCCCGCTCCCGACCTGGCACCGATCGCCACCGAGATGCGCGCGTGGCGCCACGATTTCCACCGCCATCCGGAGCTCGGCATGCTCGAGCACCGCACCGCCGGCAAGGTGGCCGCGCTGCTCGGCTCCTGGGACATCGAGGTCGATGCCGGCTTCGGCGGCACCACGGCGGTGATCGGCACACTGCACGGCACGGGCGGCGGAGCGGACGGCAGCCGCAGCGTCGGCCTGCGCGCGGACATGGATGCCTTGCCCATGCCGGAGCAGGCCGACGTACCGTACCGCTCGGTGCATGCCGGCATTGCCCACACCTGCGGCCATGATGGGCATACCGCCATGCTGCTCGGCGCCGCCAAGTACCTCGCCAATCACCGGGACTTCAGTGGCACGGTGCGATTCATCTTCCAGCCCGCCGAGGAACCGCTGACCGGCGCCGCCGTGCTGCTGCGCCACGGCCTGCTCGAACGCCACCCCTGCGACCAGGTCTACGCGCTGCACAACAACAATGCGGTGCCCGCCGGCAGCATCGGGGTGCGCGAGGGCGCCATCCTGGCGGCAAACGACCTGTTCCGCATCCATATCACCGGGGTGGGTGGACATGCCGCGCAGCCACACCACACGGTGGATCCGATCCTGGTCGGCACGGCGCTGGTGCAGGCGCTGCAAAGCGTGGTCAGCCGCAACATCGATCCGCTGGACACGGCCGTGCTCAGCGTCTGCCAGTTCCACGCCGGCAGCGCGATCAACGTGATCGCCGCGCAAGCCGTGCTGGAAGGCACCCTGCGCAGCATGTCCCGCCAGGCCCAGGACACGGCACTGCAACGGTTGCACGCGCTGTGCGACGGCATGGCCGCGAGCTACGGCTGCGGGGTGCGCCTGGAGCACCTGCTGTCCACGCCGCCCACCATCAACCACCCGGCGCCAACCGGGCTGGTGCGGCGCGCCGCCGCGGCCGTGGTCGGCGCGCACAACGTGCGCGGGACGCCGCCGCTCATGGCCTCCGAGGATTTCTCGCTGCTGCTGGAGCAGCGCCCCGGCGCGTATTTCTTCCTCGGTCACGATGGCCTGAACTGCCATCACCCGGACTTCGTCTTCGACGACGAAACGCTCGCCACCGGCGCCGCCGTCCTGGTGGAAATCGCGCGCCAGGCGCTGGCGTGAGTATCTGACATGACGACGCCACCCGCATCGACTTCGCGTCCGGCCGATCGCGCCGGCAGTGCACGCGCGCTCTACGCGCGGCTGCTGCATTGGCGCTGGGTGCTGATGGCGGTGCTGGCCATCGCCATCGTGTTCACCACCCTGGTGGATTTCACCCTCGGCCCCTCAGGCCTGGGCTGGCCCGAACTGCTGCGCACCCTGCTGCACCCCGCGGCGGCCGAGCCGACTACGCGGGTGATCGTGTGGGATTTCCGCCTGCCGTATTCCACCATGGCCGTGGCCATCGGCCTCGGCCTCGGCCTGGCCGGCGCGGAGATGCAGACCATCCTCAACAACCCGCTGGCCAGCCCGTTCACCCTGGGCATCTCCTCGGCCGCGGCGGTCGGCGCCTCGCTGGCCATCGTGCTCGGCCTGGCGTTGCCCGGCATCCCGGCCGGCTGGATGGTTGCCGGCAACGCCTTCGTGTTTGCCATCCTCTCGGCGCTGCTGCTCGAGGCCGTGGCGCGCTGGGGCGGCATGGACAGTTCGGGCATGGTGCTGTTCGGCATCGCCCTGGTGTTTTCCTTCAACGCGTTGGTCTCGCTGATGCAGTTCATCGCCAGCGCCGAGGATCTGCAGAACCTGGTGTTCTGGACCATGGGCAGCCTGTCACGCGCCAACTGGACCACGGTGGGCATCATGCTGGCCGCGTTTGCGCTGATGCTGCCGCTGGCCCTGCGCGATGCCTGGAAGCTCACCGCGCTGCGCCTGGGCGAGGACCGCGCCGCCAGCTTCGGCATCGACATCCGGCGCCTGCGCCTGACCTCGCTGCTGCGCATCAGCCTGCTGGCGGCACTGGCCGTGGCCTTTGCCGGGACCATCAGCTTCATCGGCCTGATCGCACCGCACATCGCCCGGCGGCTGTTCGGCGAGGACCACCGCTATTACCTGCCGGGCAGCGCGGTGATCGGGGCGCTGATCCTGTCCCTGGCCTCGATCGCCTCCAAGAACCTGGCCAGCGGCAGCATCATCCCGGTCGGCATCGTCACCTCGCTGGTGGGCGTGCCGTTCTTCCTCTTCGTGCTGCTGCGGCGCAAGGTGGCCTGAGCCATGCTCGAGGTCAGCCGACTCTGCGTCGCCTACCGCCGCCAGGTCATCATTCCCGACCTGTCGCTGGCGCCGATCGCGCCGGGGCGACTGGTGGCATTGCTCGGCCCGAATGGCAGCGGCAAGTCCACCCTGCTCAAGGCCCTGGCCGGGTTGCTGCGGCCGCGCTCGGGCTCGATCCGGCTGGCCGGCACCGAGCTCACCCGCATCGGCTTCGAGGAGCGCGCGCAGCATGTGGTCTACCTGCCGCAATCGCTGCCCGCCGCCGTGCACCTGCGGGTGATGGAATCGGTGCTGGTCGCCGCGCGCGCCTCGGCGCGCGCCGCCAACGCCGGGCGCGCCACGGTGGACGCGGTCATGGCCCTGCTGGAGCGGCTGGGTATCGCCCAGCTGGCCATGCACTATCTCGACCAGCTGTCAGGCGGGCAAAAACAGCTGGTCGGCCTGGCCCAGGCCCTGATCCGCCGCCCCGCGCTGCTGCTGCTGGACGAGCCGCTGTCGGCGCTGGACCTGAATTACCAGTTCCACGTCATGGACCTGCTGCAGCAGGAAACCCACCACCATGACCTGGTCACCCTGGTCGTGCTGCACGACCTGAACATGGCCTTGCGCCACAGCGACGGCTGCGTGCTGGTACGCGGCGGCGAGCTGCTGCGTCAGGGGTCGCCGGCAACCGCGATCACCAGCGCGGCACTGGCCAGCTGCTACGGCGTGGCCGCGCGCATCGAGCGCTGCTCCCGGGGCATACCCCAGGTGCTGGTGGACGGGCTCAGCGATGCCGCGACCGGCTTGAACTGACTTTCGGGAGCCCACCGCTCCCACCACGCGAGACGAAGGCGATCCATCGATGCCCATGCAGAAGCAGATTTTCCCACTCGCCCGCATCTGGCTGCTCTTTGTCCTGGCCCTGGGCGCTGTCGCCAGCGCCCAGGCGCAGCCGATCACCGTGGTCGACGCGGTAGGCCGCGCGGTGCACATCGAGGCTCCGGCCAAGCGCATCATCCTGGCACAGGCGCGGCACTACCCGGTCCTGGCCCTGCTGCACCCGGACCCGTCCAGTCTCGTGGTCGGCTGGTCGGACGAGCTGCGCACCTCGTTTTCCGACGACTACCGCACCTACCTTGAGCACTCACCGCGACTGGCTGATATCCCCATCGTCGGCCGGCACACGCCGGACACCTTCTCGGTGGAAAAGGCGCTCTCGCTCAGACCCGACCTGGTCATCCTCGCGCCACGCTTCGCCGGCGGCACGACGAAAGAGCAGATCGACGCCTCGCCGCTGATGCGGCGCTTTGCCGCCGCCGGCGTGCCGGTGCTGGTGATCGACTTCTTCATCCAGCCCATGGAACACACCCTACCCAGCCTGAAGGCACTGGGCGCCGCGCTGGGCGAGGAGCAGCGCACGCAGGAGTTCATCGACTTCTACCAGGCCCACATGCAGGCGGTGAAACAGCGCCTGGCCGGCCTGCCGGACAGCCAGCGGCCCAGCGTGTTCATGCACGTGCACGCCGGCAGCACCGAGTGCTGCAACTCGCCCGGCACCGGCACCTTCGACGAGATGATCCAGTACGCCGGCGGGCACAACATCGGTGCCGATGCGCTGAAGGCGGCCACCGGGCGGCTCAGCTTCGAATACGTCAACGCGCGCCAGCCGAAGATCTACATCGCCACCGGCACCGGTGCCGGCACACGCGCCAGCACCGGGCTGGCGATCGGCCGCGACACGACGGTGGCGGCGGCACGCGCCAGCCTGCAGCGCATCATCGGCGCCGACAAGCTGGGCGGCCTGCCTGCGGTACGCAACGGCAACGCGCACGGCATCTGGCACGGCTTCAACGACTCGCCGCTGCACGTGGTGTTCATCGAGGCCCTGGCGGGCTGGATCCATCCGCGGCGCATGGCCGGCATCTCGGCGCAGAAGACCCTGGACGAGATCAACCGGCGCTTCCTCAGTGTGCCGATGACCGGCACCTACATGGTCGAGCTGCACGCGGAGCCAGCGCAGCCATGAGCTGCCGGCGCCACACGACGCAGCCCTTCACCGGCGTCGACGGACGGAGCATGACGCTCGACCTCTGGAAGCCGACACCGCCGGTCGATGGGACGCTGCCAGTCATGCTGCTGCTCGACGGCCAGTGGCTGCATGGCCTCATAGATCAGACGCTCGAGGCCGGCACCAGCCCGCCGCTGCTGGTGGCCAGCCTCGGTTTCACCTCAGCCGAGCGCGAGGTGATCCGACCGTGGCGCGCGCGCGACTACACGCCGCAGGCGCCCGGTCCCGAGCAATGCGATCCACGCGTGCCGGAGTGGCGCTGCGGCGGCGCCGATACCCTGCTGGAGCTGATTGGCGGGCACCTGTTGCCGCAACTGGTCGCCGACCATCACGCCGACCCCACCCGCTGCGCGCTGTTCGGGCACTCCTATGCCGGCCTGTTCGCGGTCTACGCCTGGCCGCGCCGACCCATGCCCTTCAGCCACATCTATGCCGCCAGCCCGTCACTGTGGTGGTACTGGCCGTACCCGCGGACACTGACTGCGGCCGCATTGGCCGCGCCACGCACGCAGCCGTTGCCGGCACTGCAGCTGTTCGTGGGCGACGCGGAGCGTTGGCGCCCGCTGCCGGCGCAGCCCGGACAACCCCGTCCTGCAGGCATTCCCACCCTCGGCTTCGCCCGCGAATTCCTCGCAACGCTGACGCCCGAGGCCACCGCGGCAAGCTCGCTGCAGGTGGTGCCCGAGCTTGCCCACGGACTGATGCTGGCGTGGGCGGCCCGGCATTGCCTGCAGGATTTCGCCGCGCGCATGGCCGGCATCGACACCAGGACATGAGCGCCGCCGACGCCACAGCCGAGGTGCAGGTCGTCATGCTGGATACCGGCCGCAAAAGGGATCTCCCGCCGGCGCTGGCCGCCACGCTGCCGCCTGCCGAGGACGCCCGCGCCACCACCTTGCGTCAGCCGCAGGACCGCCTCAACCGCCGTGTGGCCTACGCCGCGCTGTGCGCCCTGGCGGCGGCGCGCGCCGGCGTGGCGCCAGGAGCCATCGGCATCGGGCGCGACACCAACGGCAAACCCCAGCTGCGTCTGCCAGCTGGGATCGGCCCACTGCACGCCAGCCTGGCGCATGCCGGCACACGCGTGGCGGTGGCGCTCGCCGACCATGCGGTTGGCATCGACATCGAACGCGTGGGCGCGATCGACCACCAGGCCTTGTTGCATGAATATTTTCCCCATGACCCCGAGGCCGCGGACCACGACCCGCAGACCTGGTTCTTCCACCTGTGGACGGCCAAGGAGGCGCTGCTGAAAGCCATCGGTACCGGCCTGCATTTGCCGCTGCACGAGCTCGTGCTGCACCCGCCGTCGCCGGTATTCCAGGCCCCGGTATCGTGGCCTGCAGGCAGTGGCCTCGGGCAGACCCGGGTCGCCACACTGAAGCCTGGCGCCGGCTATGCCGCGGCGGTGGCGGTGTCCGGCGTGGACGCTTCCACTCGGGTCCGCTGCACGCTGCGGACATGGCCGCTGGAGCAGTTCCATGCCGACCTGCCGTGTCACCGACCAGCACCCTGGTCCACCGACGGCAGCGATGCGGGATCGTCACCCCGGAAATGAGAATGAGTCTTGTCTATGTTAGGATGATGCGGTTCCCGCGCGGCCTGCCGCCACCGGATCGCCATTCGCCACGACACCACCCATGCTCCCGGCGATTGGCCGGCCCTGGGGTGTCACCGCGTCCCTCCGCACGACCCTGGCCGCCATCGACTTGCCCGACATGACCGACGCCACCCACCTGCACCAGCCCTGGCCCGAGGGACTCGTCCGCCACTACGTCGCGGCCGGCTATTGGCGCGGCGAAACCTTTGGCGAGCTGTTGCACGAACGCGCCGAGACCTGCGGCGGGCGCATCGCCGTGGTGGGTGGGGCGACGCGCTGGAGCTATGCCGAACTCGACCGCCGGGCCTCGGACATCGCCGCCGGCCTGCTGGCCCGTGGCCTGCGGCGCGGCGACCGCGTCATCGTGCACCTGCCGAACATCCCGGCCTTCGTCAGCGTCGTGTTCGGCCTGTTCCGCGCCGGGCTGATCCCGGTCTACGCCCTGCCCGCGCACCGCATTGCCGAGATCGGGCACTTTGCCGTCACCGGCCACGCGCGCGCCTATGTCTGCGCCGGACAATACGGCGGCTTCGACTACGGCGGGCTCGCCACCACGCTGCAGGCGCGCTGCCCCTGGTTGGAACACGTGGTGGTCGCCCAGGGTGATCCCGGCCAGCATACGGCGTTGACTGAAATCGAGCGCGCCGGCGCCGGCATCGACCTGCCCTGGTCGGCGGCCGCGGCCCAGGACACCGCCTTCCTGCAGGCTTCGGGCGGCACCACCGGCCTGCCCAAGCTGATCCCGCGCACGCACGACGACTACATCTACACCTTGCGCGAGAGCGCACGCATCTGCGGCCTCACCGCAGACAGCGTGTTCCTGTGTGCGCTGCCAATGGCGCACAACTTCCCCATGAGCTCGCCCGGTTTCCTGGGCACGCTGTACGCCGGCGGGCGCGTCGTGCTCAGCCCCTCGCCCAGCCCCGACGTGTGCTTCCAGCTGATTGCGCAGGAGCGGGCCACGTTCAGCAGCCTGGTGCCGCCCGCCCTGCTGCTGTGGCTGGAGGCCGCGCGGCACGGCGGACATGACCTCTCCAGCCTGCGCGTGATCCAGGTCGGCGGGGCCAAGCTGATACCCGAGGTGGCGCGGCGCGTCGGACCGGTGCTCAGGGTCACCCTGCAGCAGGTGTTTGGCATGGCCGAGGGCCTGGTCAACTACACGCGCCTGGACGACGACGAGGACACCATCATCCATACCCAGGGCCGGCCGATCAGTCCGGACGACGACATCCTCATCGTCGACGAGCATGACCATCCGGTGGCGCCAGGCCAGCCCGGCCACCTGCTGACGCGCGGGCCGTACACACTGCGCGGCTACTACAACGACCCGGCGGCCAATGCGCGCGCGTTCACCCGCGACGGCCATTACCGCACCGGCGACATCGTGCGCCAGACCGCGGAGGGTTACCTGGTGGTCGAGGGCCGTGCCGGCGACCACATCAACCGCGCCGGGGAAAAGATCTCCGCCGAGGAAATCGAGGACCACCTGCTGGCCCACCCGCGGGTCTTCGACGCCGCCGTGGTCTCGGTGCCCGATGCCTACCTCGGCGAGCGCAGCTGCGCCTTCGTCATCGCCAGCGACAGCGAACATCCACCCCGCGCGGTCGAGCTCAAGCGCTGGATGCGCGAGCGCGGCCTGGCTGCCTTCAAGGTGCCGGACCAGATCATCTTCACCCCCAGCTTTGCCGCCACTGCCGCACTGAAGACCAACCGCAGGGCGCTGCGCGCGCAGTTGCGGGCGCAGCTTCTGCAGGACGGCCAAACTCCATCTCCGGGAGCCTCACCATGAGCGATGCACTGACCCTCGAGCGCATGCGGCAGGATGCTGCCGACATCCTGCACCTGGACGCCGCCGAGATCGGCGACGACGACAACCTGATGGAGCTTGGCCTGGATTCGCTGCGCGCCATGACCCTGGCCATGAGCTGGCGCCAGGCCGGGGCCGCAATCGAGTTCACCGACCTGGTCGACGACGTCACCCTGGGCAGCTGGTGGCAGTTGGTCCAGGCTGCCGAGCCACGTTGAGCAACGCCACGCGCCGCGCCCAGGAACGATCCGGAGCCATTCCAGCCATGGCCACCACCGACGCGCCATCACCGACGGCAGGGACCGGCATGCACTCGGCCGCCACCGCGGCACCGCTGACCGAGGCCCAGGAAGGGCTGTGGTATGCCCAGCAGCTCGACCCCGGCAACCCGCTGTTCAACACCGGCCACTGCACGGAAATCCGCGGTCCGCTCGACCGCGCCCGCTTCAGCGCCGCCATCAGCCAGACCTTGGCCGAGGCCGACGCGCTGGCGCTGAACTTCAGCGACGGCAATGCCGGCCCGCGGCAATGGATCGACGCGCGGCGCCGCCCGGTGCTGGAACAGGTAGTGCTGACTGCCTCGGGCGACGCCGCCAGGCACGCGCGGCAACTGATGCGTCAGGACCTGGAAACCCCGGTCGACCCGTGCTCGGCGCCGCTCGCCCGGCATGTGCTCTTCAGTCTCGGCGAGGAGCTTCACTTCTGGTACCAGCGCGTGCACCACCTGGCTGCCGACGGCTACGGCATGGCGCTGATCGAAAGCCGTGCCTTGCAGTTGTACCGGCAATCCGGCGGGGCGCAGGGTCACGGCAAGCCGCTGACCCCGTTCCAGCGCGTGGTCGCCGACGATGCCGCCTACCGCGTCAGCGGGCAGCGCCGGCAGGATGCCGCGTTCTGGCGCGGGCAGCTGCGCGACGCCGATGGCATCGGCAGCCTGGCCGAGGCCAGCGCCATGTCGGCGCACCGCATCCTGCAGGCACGACAAAACCTGAGCGCGGAGACCGTCGCCCTGCTCCAGCAACGGCAGGCGAACGCGCAATGCGCCTGGCCGGCCATCCTCACCGCGCTGGTCGCCGCCTACGTGCAGCGCCATGCCGGGCAGAACCCGGTCATCGTCGGTGCGCCGTGGATGGGCCGCATGGGCCACGCCAGCGCGCGCTGCGTGGCCACGGTGATGAACGTGATGCCGATGCGCCTGGAGCTCGACCAGGACGCGCCGCTGGATGAAGTCTTCCGTCGCTGTGCCGGGCAGCTGACGCTGGCGCACCGCCATGGCCGCTATCGCAGCGAGCAACTGCGCCGCGACCTGGGCCTGCCCGGTGGCCAGGGCCGCATCCACGGGCCGCTGGTCAATATTCTGCCGTTCGACGCAGCCTACCGGCGTGCCGGGCTCGACGCCCGCCAGGAAGTGCTGTGCGCGGGCCCGGTGGACGACTTCAATTTCAACTTCCGCGCCGCCCCGGATGCCTCGGACTTGCGCCTGGAGCTGGAGGCAAACCCGAAGCTCTATCGTGCGGACGAAGTGCAGCAGCACCTGACGCGCTTCGCCGCCTTCCTGCATGCCGCGCTGCAGGCGCAGACCCTGCGCCCGGTGCAGACCCTGCACGGTGCCGAATTCGAGCACTGGGTACACGGCGTCAACCAGACCAGCCACGCCGTGCCCGACACCACCCTGGTGGCCCTGGTGGCGCAGACCTGTGCCGCGCATCCGCAGGCCGAAGCGCTGCGCGCCGCGGACCGCTCGATCGACTTTGCCGGCTTTGACACCCTGGTCGGCCACGCCGCCCGCCGACTGCAGGCGGCGGGCGTGGGCCGCGGCGACATCGTCGCGGTGGCGCTGCCACGCAGTCTGGAGATGGTGCTCAGCCTGCATGCCATCCAACGCGCTGGCGCCGCCTGGTTGCCGCTGGACACCGGCCAGCCGGCGGCGCGCAGCGCGCGCATCCTGGGCGTGGCGCAGCCGGCGGCGCTGATCGGTGAGCCAGACACCCTGGCCGGGCTGGCGTGCACCTGCCCCACGCTCGCCGTCACCAGTCTGTTCGCCGCTCCGGAACATCCCGGGCCCAAATCCGCGGCCGCGCTTCCGGAGGTGCAGCCAGGTGACCCGGCCTACGTGATCTTTACCTCCGGCTCGACCGGTGAACCCAAGGGCGTGGTGGTCAGCCACCGCGCCATCGTCAACCGGCTGCTGTGGATGCGAGAGCACTATGGCCTTTCGGCGGACGACTGCTTCCTGCAAAAGACGCCGTATACCTTCGACGTCTCGGTGTGGGAGCTGTTCCTGCCCATGCTGTGCGCCGCACCCTTGGTGGTGGCCGCACCGGACGTACACCGCGACCCATTGGCCCTGGCCGAGCTGATCCAGCGCGAAGGCGTCGACGTGGTGCACTTCGTGCCGTCCATGCTGGCGGCCTTCCTCGACGAACCGGCCAGCCGCGGCCTGGCCCTGCGCATGGTGTTCTGCAGTGGCGAGGCGCTTTCCGCGCGCCTGCGCGACCGCTTCCACGTCTGCCTCAGCGCCGCCCTGCACAACCTCTACGGACCCACCGAGGCGGCGGTCGACGTGAGCTGGTGGCCGGCCAACGCCGACGACCGCTCCGACCCGGTGCCAATCGGCTTCCCCGTGTGGAACACGCAGCTCCATGTGCTCGACGCCTGCCGGCGCCCGCTGCCGGCCGGGGTACGCGGCCAACTGTACCTGGCCGGCGTGCAGCTGGCCGACGGCTACCTGGGCCGTCCCGGACTGACCGCGGCGCGCTTCGTCGCCAACCCGTTCTCCACCCGGCCCGATGCACGCATGTACGACACCGGCGACCTGGCACGCTGGCGTATCGACGGCGCGGTGGAATACCTGGGCCGCGCCGACCACCAGGTGAAGCTGCGCGGCCAGCGCATCGAGCTGGGCGAGATCGAGGCCGCGCTGGGCCAGCATCCGCTGTGTCGTCAGCTCACCGTGGCCCTGCGCCCGGACACCGCCGGCGAGCTGCGGCTCATCGCCTATGTCGTGCCGCCCGACGGTCACCCGGCCGGACAACAGGCGCAGGACGGCCAGGCCATCCTCGACCACGCCCGCCAGCAGCTGCCGCCAGCCATGGTGCCATCGGCCGTGGTCTGGCTGGCCGCGCTGCCGCTCAGCCGCAACGGCAAGCTGGACAGCAAGGCGCTGCCGGCACCGGACTTCACCCCGCAAGCGATGCGACTGCCCACCACGCCAGGCGAGATCGAGGTCGCCCACGCCTTCCAACACATCCTGGGCCTGCCCGAGCCGCCGGGTGCCGACGATGATTTCTTCGCGCTGGGCGGCCATTCGCTGCTGGCGGCGCGCCTGGCCAGCGCCTTGCGCCAGGACACCGGCGCCAAGCTCACCCTTGGCGCGGTCTTCGAGCATCCCACCGTGGCCGGGCTGGCCGGCTGGCTGGAGCACCTGGCGGACGATGCGGCAGCCAGCGACGAAGCCGGCTTCGGCCCGCTGTTCACCCTGCGCGCAGCCAGGGTGGGCGCGCCGGCAGCGCTGTTCTGCATCCATCCGGCGGGAGGCCTGAGCTGGTGCTACGGACCGCTGGCGCGAAACCTGTCCGCAGCGCGCCCGGTCTACGGGCTGCAATCGCCCGTGCTGGCCGGCACGCCGCATGGCATCGGCAGCCTGCGCGAGCTGGCCACGTTGTACGTCGACCGGCTGCAGGCGCTGCAGGCCCATGGCCCGTACCACCTGCTGGGCTGGTCGGTGGGCGGCATCATCGCCCAGGACATGGCCTGCGTCCTGCGCAGCCGCGACGCGGAGGTTGGGGTCGTTGCCCTGCTCGACGCCTATCCCAGCGAGGTCTGGCGCGCCCGGCCACCGGCTGCGGCCGATGACGCCTGGCGCGCCATCCTGCATATTGCCGGCTTCGATCCTGCCAGCCTGCCCGACCTGGACCTCGGCCGCGACAGCGTCATCGCCTTCCTGCGCGGGCGCGACCACCCGCTGGGTGCGCTCACCGACCCGCAACTGCATGGCATCCTGGAGGCGGTGGCGTTCAACAACGCCCTGGTGCGCGCGCATCGGCAGCAGCGCTACGACGGCGAACTGCTGTATTTCCGCGCCGCGCTCGACCACCAAGCCGATGGCCTCGACCCGCGCGCCTGGGAACCGTGGGTCGCCGGGCTGCATGTGCATGACGTGCCCTCGCTGCACGGCGACCTGCCGGGACCACCGGCACTGGCCCACTGGCTGCCCGTGCTCGACGACCGGCTGCAGGTCGCCGACACACCAGTCCCGGCCGCACCGGACCCATAGGCTTCCACGGATGCTTCCGGCCTGTGTTCCGTGCCGCACCGGTCAGGCAATCGCGATTCCCATCCGCGCCCCAGCGGGATTACCATCGCCAGCTCGGCACCGGCCGTGTCGGCGACAGGCACCAAGTTCGCCTCCCCCTCCGCAACCTGCACCGCGCGAGCCGCCCTCTCCGGCGACACGCGCCGCGCCACAGGATCGATGCATGAAAATCGCGATACTTTCGCGCAACACCCGCCTGTATTCGACGCGGCGCCTGGTGGAAGCCGCCCGCGAACGCGGGCACGTGGTGCGTGTGCTCGACCCGATGCGTTGCTACGCGCGGGTGGCGCCGGACAGGCTGTCGATGCGCTACCGCAGCAAGCCGCTGCGTGCGTTCGATTGCGTGATCCCGCGCATCGGCGCCAGCAGCACGTTTTACGGCACGGCCGTATTGCGCCAGCTGGAAATGATGGGCGTCTATACCCCCAGCCCGGCCGATGCGGTGCTGCGCGCGCGCGACAAGCTGGGCTGCCTGCAGCGCATGGCCGCCCAGGGCATCGAGGTGCCGACCACGGTGTTTGGCGACAATCCAGACGACACCGCCGACGTGCTCGGCCTGATCGGGCCGCCGCCCCACGTCATCAAGCTGAACGAGGGCAGCCAGGGCGCGGGCGTCGTGCTGGCGGAGAAGCAGGCTGCGTCGCAAAGCGTGGTGGAGGCCTTTCGCGGGCTGGCGGCCAACTTTGTGGTCCAGGAATTCATCCCCGAGGCGAACGGCAGCGACCTGCGCTGCTTCGTGGTCGGGCACAAGGTGGTCGCCGCCATGCAGCGTGACGCCAGCGCCGGCGATTTCCGCGCCAACCTGCATCGCGGCGGTGTGGCGACGCCCGCCACTCTCAGCGCCGCGGAGCGGCGCATGGCCATCCGCGCCGCCAGCGCCATCGGTCTGGGCATCGCGGGTGTCGACCTGCTGCGCTCGATGCGTGGCCCCCTGCTGCTGGAAGCCAACGCCTCGCCCGGGCTGGAAGGCATCGAGACTGCCACCGGCGTGGACGTCGCCGGCAGCATCATCGAGTGGCTCCAGGATCAGGTGCAACGCGTGCATACGGGCGAACCAGCACCACGCCGCGCCAGCAGCCTGCAGCGCTAGGAGCGCGGGCGCATCGTGCCCTGGAGCACGCGGCTTGGTAAGCTGGGATCCTCAGCCAGGCGGCTGTGCAGGAGTGATGTATGCGCGTACTGGTGATCGAAGACAATACCGACCTCGCCACCAATATCGGCGATTACCTGGAGGACCGCGGCAACGTGGTCGATTTTGCCGGCGACGGCGTCACCGGCCTGCATCTGGCCGTGGTGCACAACTTCGACGTCATCGTGCTGGACTTGACCCTGCCGGGCATGGACGGCCTGGAAGTCGCGCGCAAGCTGCGCCACGAGGCGCACAAGCAGACCCCGATCCTGATGCTGACCGCGCGTGACGCGCTGGAGCAGAAGTTGACCGGCTTCGAGTCCGGCGCCGACGACTACATGACCAAGCCGTTCGCGCTGCAGGAACTGGATGCCCGGCTGCAGGTGCTGGCCCGTCGCGGCAAGGGACCGCAGAGCCGGGTGCTCAAGGTCGGCGACCTCACCTTCAACCTCGACACCCTGACCGTGCACCGTGAAGGCAAGTCGATCCAGCTCAACCCGATCGGCCTGAAGCTGCTGCAGGCCTTGATGGAGGCGAGCCCTTCAGTGGTGACCCGGCAGGACCTGGAACAACGCGTGTGGGGCGAAGAGCTGCCCGACAGCGACTCGCTGCGCGTGCATATCCACGGCCTGCGCGCCGCGATCGACAAACCGTTTGCCACGCCACTGATCTATACGCGCCACGGTATCGGCTACCGGATGGTGGGACCGGATGCGCTCCAGGCGTAAGCTGCGGTTTCGCCTGGTCGTCTCGTTCACGCTCTTCGGCCTCGGCCTCAGCGCGCTGTTCGCCGTCGCCGCGCTGAACATCCGCGCCAAGGTGGAAAACCAGCTGGTGGTGTCGGCCCTGCAGCACGACGTCGACCAGGCGGTGGACCAGATCATCGCCCATCCCGACCAGCAGTCGCACTCCGAGCTGCTGGAGGCCTGGTTCAAGAGCGAGCGCACCCTGTACAAGATGCCGTTGGCCTGGCAGAACCTGCAGAGCGGCGTGCACGACATCACCGAGACCAATGCCAGCGGCGTGGTCAAGCATTACAAGCTGGCGGTGCGCCGCAAGGACGGCATCATCGGCTTCGTGCGCTATGACGCCGGGCGCGAGGAACTGGGCAAGCAGCAACTGGTGCTGGCCCTGGTGGGGGCGGTCTGCCTGTTCACCCTCCTGTCGCTGGCGATTGGCCTGTGGCTGTCGCGCAAGGTGCTGAAGCCGGTGACCGAGCTGGCCAACCGCCTGCGCGACTTCCGCAAGGCCGGCAAGGCCGAGCCGCTGGCGCCGCACTTCGCCGACGACGAGGTGGGCGAGCTGGCCCACGCGCTGGATGAATACTCGGTACGGCTCACGGCCATGGTCGAGCACGACCGGGAATTCAACTCCGACGTCAGCCACGAGTTGCGCACGCCGCTGGCGGTGATCGCCAGCACCACCGAGCTGCTGCAGGGCTCGAGCGACCTCACCCCGAAGCTGAGCGAGCGGCTGAAGCGCATCGAGCGCGCCTCGCGCCAGGCCACCGAGCTGATCGAGGCGCTGCTGCTGCTGTCGCGGGCCGAGCGGCGCGGGCCGACCCGCGGCGAGACCACCGAGCTGGCCAAGCTTGCCGCGGACGTGATCGAAAGCCAGCGCCCGCAGATGCGCGGCAAGCCGTTGAGCATCGAGTTGGTGGTGAACACCCCGGTGAGCGTCAACGCCCCGGCCTCGGTATTGTCCGTGGCACTGACCAACCTGATCGGCAACGCGATCAAGTACACGCTCGAAGGCAGCGTCCGCGTCGAGGTCGGCAATGACCAGGTGGAGGTGATCGACACCGGTCCCGGCATCAAGCCCGAGGACGCCGAGCGCCTGTTCCAGCGCGGCGTACGCGGCGAAGGCGTGGGCGGCAGCGGCGCCGGTCTGGGGCTGGCCATCGTGCGCCGGCTCTGCGAGCTCTACGGTTGGCATGTCTCCATGCGCCCGCGCGAGGATGCCAACGGCGCCGTGGCCCGCATCCGTTTTGTCTAGGGCCGCCCTGAACAAGACACACTCGACCGCCTTCCCGTGACACCACTCCTCGCCATTCCCGCGGGACACCCCCTCGTCGTCATTCCCGCTTTCGCGGGAATGACGACGGAGTGGTGTGTGAGTGCGTCTCCGAAACGTTCCGGACAGCAGTGCGCTTGACCAGCTTCGCTGTTGTGAAGCGCCTCGCGGGGATGACGACGATGGTTCAGGCCTCCCTGGGCCAGGCTCTCGAACTCAGACCTTCTCCAGCCAGCCCCACTGGTCACGGGTACGACCATCGAACAGGCCGAAGAACAGTTCCTGCAGGCGCCGCGTCACCGGACCGGCCTTGCCCGCACCCACCTGCTTGCCGTCCACGGAGCGGATTGGAGTGATCTCGGCCGCCGTGCCGCACATGAAGACTTCATCGGCCAGATACAGGTATTCGCGCGGCAGGTCACGTTCGACCACGTCGATGCCCTCGGCACGCGCGAGCTTGCGCAGGCTGTCACGCGTGATGCCGGCGAGGATGGAAGCACTCGCCGGTGCGGTGTGCAACGCACCGTCGAACACCAGGAACAGGTTCTCGCCCGCCCCTTCACTGAGCAGGCCCGAGGCGGACAAGGCGATACCCTCGCCAAAGCCGCGCTCGCGCGCCTCGCGGGCAATGAGCTGGCCGGACAGGTAATTGCCACCGGCCTTGGCGCCGGCCGGGATGGTGTTCGGGGCGAAGCGCTGCCAGCTCGACACGCAGGCGGTGATGCCGGTCTCCAGCGCCTCGGGACCAAGGTAGGGACCCATCGGCCAGGCGGCGATGGCCACATCGATCGGTGTATCGGCCGACAAGCCGAAGCCACCCAGGCCCCGATACGCCAGCGGCCGGATATACGAAGCCGTGAGACGGTTCCTGGTGATGACCTCGCGTGTGGCCGCGGCCAGCTCCTCGGCCGAATACGGCAGCACCATGTCGTAGATCTTGGCCGAGTGGTAAAGCCGCCGCAGGTGGTCGGTCAGGCGGAAGATCACCGCGCCGCTCGGCGTGGCGTAGCTGCGGATCCCCTCGAATACCGATGAGCCGTAGTTGAGCGCGTGCGACATGACGTGCGCGGTCGCGTCCTTCCATGGTTTGATCGAACCGTTGTGCCAGACCCAATCGGGATATTGCTGCGCCATGACGTTCCTCCTTAGCCTGGCACCATCATAGCCGCCCACGCCAACACCTGACGACCCACGACCGCCGACGCCGATACCGGTGGGTGACCGCCACCTCACCGCAACGTTGCGCCCATCGTCGGGAACCGCGCCGGCGGGCGCCGCCCTCGTCATTTTGCCGACCCCAAGATTCGAAGCAAGAGCTTTTCGACTGCCTTCGGCAGGCGAGTCACTTTTCTCTGTTTGGCCAGAGAAAAGTAACCAAAAGAGAGGCCACCCCGCTTGGCGCTTCCTGGGCATCGTGCCCAGGAAGTCCGTGAGCCGGAGCCGGGCTTTTCGGCGGTATATCCATATACCGTCGAAAAGGCATCGGCGTCATGCCGATGCCCGCTCCGCGGCCTGATCGTCTCCGTCTCACCGCCGCACAGGGGACCCATAAGAGCGAGCGCGCATCAGGCAACTGCTCCTGCGTTGCCTCCACTCAGGCATCCATGCCTTCCCCTGCGCGCACTCCTTGAAAAGCCAGCAAGTTCGCGCTGTCGCGCTTCCGCAGCGGCGCAGCCGCTGCGCACCGAGTGCGGGCCAGGCATGGCCCGCCCACTCTTCGGGGCCCCTGTGCGGCGGTGAGGCTGGGACGACCAGGCCCGCAGGGTGCTCGGCAGGAGGCCGAGCATTTCTCGACGGTACAAGGATGTACCGCCGAGAAACCCGGCCCAGCCTCACGGACTTGCCGCCCATGGAGTGGGCGGCAAGCGCCAAGCGGGGTGTCGTTTTCTCTTGGTTACTTCTCTTTTGGACAAGCAAAAGAGAAGTGACTCGCGCGACGAAGGCGCACGAAAGCTCTTGATTGATGAAGCCACGGGCGCAAGCCCAAACGAGAGCGGCGCGCGCCCGCAGGGGATTCCCTTCGGTCACTAGCAGGCTCCTGTAAAAGAGCGGGGGAAGCGGGGCTATGGGGTGCCGGTGCCGGTGCCGGCGCCGCGCAGCCACAGGCAGCCGGCACGCTGGACCACATCAAAGTGCAGGGCCTGCACGCCTTCGGGATCTCCGGCGGCACCCGTATCCACAACCAGCATGGTCGGGACCGGCGCCACTTCCGGCGCCGAATCCGATGGTGCCGGGAGGTCGCCCTCATCCTCCCCGGCCGGTTCCGTGGTGAGGCTGAGCAAGGGTCGACGCATGATGCCCTGTAGGGCGCGGATGTCGGCGACCGCGGCATGTGTTCCGTAACCGCCCCACAGCATCACGGCGGCCAGGCGATTGGCGTCACGCGCGGCAAATGCCTCGATCACCACGCGCTTGAGCTGGTTGGCGTTGGCCGCACACAGCATGACCGGTGCCGGCGGTCCCGCGACGGGCGGCGTCGCCGGGCTGCGCATCACCGGCGTGGCGTCGAGCGTCGCACATGGCTGATCGGTGAACACCGGGTTGCCATTGGTGCCCACACAGCGATGGATCACGGTCTGCGCTGCCACCGGCAACATGCCGGTCAACGCGAACAGGAACACCAGGGCAAGCAGGGGGCGCATCGGCCCAGCATACGGGATCGACAACGCACTGCCGCAGATCCACCCCGCTGCCCGTGACGCCAGTCTCGGTCGTCACACCACCGGCGCAGCATGCCCAGCAGGCACGGCCGGCAGAAGCCTCTGGGGCGTTGTCGCCCGGACGCCTTTGCCCGCCCGCGCCGCTAGGCCAGGCGCCGCAACACCGCGCGTGGCGCGTAGGCGCGGTTCAGGGTGTAGATGTGCAGTCCCGGCGCGCCGCCATCCAGCAGGCGCCGGCAGAGCTGGGCCACCACGTCGGCGCCCAGCGCACGCACCGCCTTGGCATCGTCGCCAAGCGCCTGCATGCGCTTGGCGATCCAGCGCGGGATCTCCGCGCCGCACATATCGGAAAAGCGCTGCAGTTCGCTGTAGCTGGAAATCGGCATGACGCCGGGCACGATGGGCACGTGCACGCCGAGCTTGGCCACGTCGTCGACGAAACGGAAATAGGCATCCGGATTGAAGAAATACTGGGTGATGGCGCAATCGGCACCGGCATCGACCTTGGCCTTGAAGTGCTCCAGGTCGCGCCGCGCGTTTTCCGCCTGCGGATGGATCTCCGGATACGCCGCCACCGCGATGTCGAAATGATCGCCACTGCGCTCGCGGATGAACTCGACCAGTTCCGCCGCGTGGCGGAAGTCGCCGGGAGACGCCATGCCGGACGGCAGGTCGCCGCGCAGCGCCACCAGGCGGCGGTAGCCGGCGGCCTGGTAGCTGTCCAGCAGCGCGCCCAGTTCGGCGCGGGTGCCGCCGGTGCACGACACGTGCGGCGCCACGGCCAGGCCGTGCTCGCAGCGCAGGCGCTCCGCCGTGTCGCGCGTATAGCTCAGGGTCGAGCCGCCGGCACCGAAGGTGACGGAGGCGTACTCGGGCAAATGCGCCTTCAAGGCCTGCGCGGCGCGATCGAGCTGGGCGCGCTGCTGGTCGGTCTTGGGCGGAAAGAATTCAAAACTGATGGTCGGCATCGGCGGCTTCCTGGTGCTGCGCCGGCAAGTGTATCTCTATGTCGCGATGAAGCGATAGCTCAAAATCGACCGACGCGCGCCGATACCCCGTCCGGCTGCGCGCAAGGCCCGTCAAGCCGCGCACCGGCTCGCCGCGCGGCGTCCCGGCCGCCTATACTGGAAGCGTTCCCACCGGTCTGGATCGACACGGCGTGCAGCACCCACTGCCATCTTGCATTCATCGTCTTCACTTCGGCCTCGCGGACGATTGCCAGTGGGATTGACGCTCACCCCCGACATGACCCTGGTACTGGGCCTGCTGGTCTTCACCATGCTGATGCTGGTCCTGGAGTGGATCCGTGCCGACATGGTGGCGCTGCTGGTGGTGGTCACCATCGGCCTGACCGGACTGCTGCCGCCGGAGCAGATCTTCCAGGGCTTTGCCGGCAACGCCGTGATCACCATCATCGCGGTGATGATCATGGGCACCGGCCTGGACCGCGCCGGCGTGCTGAACAGCGCGACCAGCTTCGTCATGCGCCTGGCCGGCGGCGTGGAATCCCGTCTGGGCCTGGTGGTCAACTCGCTGGCCTCGATGTTCAGCGCGGTCATTCCCAGCCAGGCCCTGGCCGCGCTGATGATCCCCGTCACCAGCCGCCTGTCGGCGCGCACCGGCGTGCCGCTGTCGCGGCTGCTGCTGCCCATGGCCTACTGCATCCTCACCGGCACCAACACCACACTGATCGCCAACTCACCGCTGATCCTGCTCAACGACCTGGTCGCCAGCGCCAACCGCAACCTGCCGCCGGGCGCGCACACGATTCCGAAGTTCAGCATGTTCAGCGTCACCCCCATCGGCCTGGCCTGGGCAGTGACCGGCATCGCATTCTTTTATTTCTTCTCGCGCAAATTGCTGCCACCGCGCGAAGACGAGCGCCATGCCGTCACGCCCCGGCGCACGGAGAGCTATTTCGCCGAGACCTATGGCATCGTCGGCAACCTCGCCGAGCTCACGGTGACAGCGGAAAGCCCGCTGGTCGGCATGAGCGTGTCGGAGGTCGAGCAACTCTTCGAGGCGCCGCTGATCCTGGCGATCAAGAGCGGCAACGACGCGCGCATGGCACCGCCGACCGACCACGTGATCTGGGTGGGCTCGGTGCTCGGGGTACTCGGCCCGCGCGAGCAACTGAACCGCTTCGCCAACAACCAGCTGTGCCGCCTGTCCACCCGCATGCGCCAGTTGGGCGAGCTGTTCAACCCGACCCGCGCCGGCATCTCCGAGGCGGTGCTGCCGCCCAGCTCGCGCTTCGTCAAGCAGGTGCTGGGCGACCTGCACCTGCGCAAGCGCTTCGGCATCTCGGTACTGGCGGTGAACCGCGGCGACCAGGTGTTTCGCGAGGATCTGCGCAGCATCACCCTGCGCGCCGGCGACACCCTGGTGCTGCACAGCAGCTGGCACGACCTGAGCCTGGTCCAGGAGGACAAGGACCTGATCGTGGTCACCGACATCCCCCAGGAGGAGCAGCGCCCGGGCAAGCTGTGGCTGGCGTTGGGCTTTTTCCTGGGCGCCATGGCCCTGGCCCTGTTCACCGACCTCGACCTGTCTGTGGCGATGATGACCGGCGCCATCGGCATGCTGCTGTCCGGCGTGCTGAACATGGACGAGGCCTACAAGGGCATCAACTGGATGACCATCTTCGTCACCGCCTGCCTGTTGCCACTGGGCTGGTCGATGGACTCCACCGGCACCGCCAGCTGGCTGGCGCAGGAGCTGATCGCCTTCTCCCACGGTGCGCCGCAATGGTCGCTGCAGCTGGCGATCGCGGTGCTGACCCTGGTGTCCTCGCAGATCATGTCCAACGTCGGCGCCACGGTGATGATGGTGCCGATCGCCATCAGCATTGCCGTGGCCACCGGCGGCAATCCAGCCGGCTATGCCCTGCTGGTGGCGGTGTCCTCGTCGAATGGGTTCATGCTCAGCGCCGGCCACCCGGCGCTGATGATGGTGGCCGGCCCGGGTGGCTACAAGAGCCGCGACTTCCTGCGCGTGGGCCTGCCGCTGACCGGCGTCATCCTGCTGGTGACCATGATCAGCATCAACCTGATGTTCCGTTGAGATTTCTCAGGCGCCCTCGCCCAGATAGACCTCGTCGCCCTCGATGCACAGCGGTATCTCGCGCAGGCTGTCGCCGCAGCAGGGGCCGCCAATGCACAGGCCGCTGGCCTGCTGGAAGGTGGCGCCATGCACGGCACAGGTCAGGGTATCGTTGCGCAGCAGGAATTTTCCCGGCGCGTAGTCGAGCCGGCGCCCGGCATGCGGGCACACGTTCAGGTAGGCGTGGACCTGGCCGTCGCGACGCAGCACGATGACGCTGTCGGCGCCATCATGCAGCACCGCATCGACTGCGGTGGCGCCGCTTTCGGGTATGTCACTCAAATGACACAGCGGTTTAACCCGCACCAAGGTATCCATCGGACTCTTGCCTTATGCGCCACATGACCCCATGGTCATGTCCGTAGGTCCTTCAACTTTATCATGCGGGTCCGTGCCCTATGCTGCTGGTATCCCCTTCGAACAGGTCGCAACACCCGCTGCTCCGCGTGGTGTCGATGCTGCTCGGCCTGGTCCTGCTGGGCTTGCTGCTGCTGTTCGGTCTGGTAGCTGCCGGCATATTGCTGGTTGGGGGTGGCATCCTCCTGGCCTGGCGCCAATGGAAAAAGCTGCGCGCCCAACCGGCGGCGGCACGGGCAGGATCATCCAGGCCGTCGGTGCTCGAAGGCGAGTTCGTCGTACTGTCCAGCGAGCGGCGCAGCACCCGCTGAAGCCCTGGTCTTGCGGCAACCGCAACCGGTCGCACGGATGCCGGTCTGCGGTGATAATGCGCGGTCCCTCCGTGATGCCTTCCCATGTCCGTTCCGTCCGCGCCAGCCGCAGCCGCGGCACCGCGTCGCCTGGCTGATCCCGGCGCCCTGGTTCCGCTGTCGATGGCGGTCCTGTACCTGATCTGGGGCTCGACCTATCTCGCCATCCACTACGCGCTGGAAAGCTATCCCCCGTTCACCCTGGCTGGGCTGCGCTTCCTGGTGGCGGGTATTGTGCTGTACGGCTTCCTGCGCCTGCGTGGCTTGCCGGTGCCGACGGCGGTCCAGTGGCGCAATGCCGCGTTCACCAGCGTGCTTCTGCTCGGTCTGGGCAACGGCCTCATCTGCTACGCCGAACAGGACGTGGGCTCGGGCGTATCCGCGGTGGCGGTCGCCAGCATGCCCCTGTTTGCCGCGCTGTTCGAAGGCCTGTACGGAAACTGGCCCAGCCGGCAGGAAAGCCTCGGGCTGATGGTCGGCTTTACCGGAGTCATCGTGCTGAACCTGGGCAGCGGTTTGTCCGGATCACGCCTGGGCGCGCTCGCCCTGCTGACGGCCGCGGCAGCCTGGGCGCTCGGCTCGGCCTGGAGCCGGCGCCACGACATGCCACCCGGGCCGATGAACACCGCCGCGCAAATGCTGTGCGGGGGCATCGTGCTGCTGCTGTTCGGGCTGCTGCACGGCGAGCAGCTGCCGGTGCATCCCACGCTGCGGGCCACACTGGCAATCGCCTACCTGGCGCTGTTTGGCTCGATCGTTGCGTTCAGCGCCTATCTGTACGTGCTGGAGCGCGCGCGGCCGGCGCTGGCCACCAGCTATGCCTACGTCAACCCCCTGGTGGCCGTGCTGCTCGGCGTGCTCGTGGCCGGCGAGCAGGTTGGTCCGCTGGACCTGGCCGGCATGGCCGTGATCGTCTCCGGGGTGGCGGTGATCACCCTGGGCAAGCGCCGGCGTGCGCACTGACCGGGTCGCACCCGCAGTCGGCATGATGTGCTTGCGCACGCCGCTGCCGCCGGCGACGATGGCGCCATGGGGCAACAGGCAAGCATGAGCGAACCACAGGAGCGCTGGCTGGCGCGCTTCGCCCTGCGCTGCGCCGCCTGGTCGGAGCGCTGGTTCCCGGAAGCCTGGGTGTTCGCCGCACTCGGCGTGCTGGTGGTGGTCGTGGCGGATCTGGCGTTTGGCGCCACGCCTGCGGCCACGGTGCAAGCCTTCGGCGACGGCTTCTGGAGCCTGATCCCGTTCACCATGCAGATGGCCTTCGTGGTCATCGGCGGCTACGTGCTGGCCACGGCGCCGGTGGTGGCCAGGTTCATCGACGTGCTGGCGCGGGCGCCGCGCAGCGGCCGTGGCGCGGTGGTGTACATCGCCCTGGTCAGCATGCTGGCCTCGCTGCTGAGCTGGGGCTTCTCGCTGGTGTTCGGCGGCCTGCTGGTCCGCGCGCTGGCACGGCGGCGCGGGCTCAACATGGATTACCGGGCCGCCGGTGCCGCCGCCTACCTCGGCCTGGGCGCCATCTGGGCCATGGGGCTGTCCTCGTCGGCCGCGCAGCTGCAGGCGAACCCGGCCAGCATGCCGCCGGGCCTGCTCGCCATCACCGGCGTGCTGCCCTTCAGCCAGACCATCTTCCTGTGGCAGTCCATCGCCCTGACCTCCGTGCTGATCGTGGTCTCACTGCTGATCTGCTGGGCGACGGCGCCATCCAAGGCCAACGCACGCGGTGCCGGGCACTTCGACATTGGCGAACTCGCGACGCCCAGCTTGCCGCCGCGCACGCGGCCCGGCGAATGGCTGGAATACTCGCCGCTGCTGTCCATGGCCATTGGCCTGCTCGGGCTGGGCTGGCTCGGCCACGAGTTCGCCAGCAAGCCCGCGGTCACCGCCATCGCCAACCTCAACACCTACAACTTCCTGTTCCTCACCCTGGGCATCGTGCTGCACTGGCGGCCACGCAGCTTCCTCGATGCGGTGTCGCGCGCGGTGCCAAGCACCACCGGGGTACTGATCCAGTTCCCGCTGTACGGCAGCATTGCCGCCCTGCTCACGCAGACCCCGGGCCGCGACGGCCAGACCCTGGCCCACCACCTGTCCAGCGTCTTCGTGCACGTGGCCAACGCCGATACCTTCCCGGTGGTGATGGGCGCGTACTCGGCCGTGCTTGGCTTCTTCGTGCCCTCGGGTGGCGGCAAATGGCTGGTCGAGGCGCCCTATGTGATGCAGGCCGCCAACGACCTGCACGTGCACCTGGGCTGGGCCGTGCAGGTATACAACGCCGCCGAGGCCATACCAAACCTGATCAACCCGTTCTGGATGCTGCCGCTGCTTGGCGTGCTTGGGCTGCGGGCGCGCGACGTGGTCGGCTATACCTTCGTGCAGTTCGTGGTGCACCTGCCCCTGGTGCTTGCCCTGCTGTGGCTGTTTGGCCTGACCCTCGACTACCTGCCGCCGGTGCAGCCGTGAGCCAGTCCGCGGAGTAGTCTCGGCATACCTATTCCGCAAGGAGCAGACATGATGCCGAATCCAATCCGCAAACTGCTGTTGCTTTTGTCCGCCATGCTGCTGCCTGGCATGGCCGTTGCCGCCACCATGCACACTCCGGCCACGCTGCAACAGGCGGTGGACGGATCCTGGCGCTCGGCCGCCAACACTGCCCGCGACCAATATCGCCATCCGCTGCAGACGCTCGAGTTTTTCGGGCTCAAACCCGACATGACCGTGGTCGAACTCGCCCCGGCCGGAGGTTGGTACAGCGAGATCCTGGCGCCATTCCTGGCTGCGCACGGGCATTTGATCGAGGCCGGCTCACCCGCCTTCGCCAACAAGAAGACGACCAACCCCGAGGTCTTCGCCAAGATCAGCGTGGTGCCGTTCGCCCCGCCGTTGCAGACCAAACTGGGGGCGCCCGGTTCGGCAGACATGGTGCTCACCTTCCGCAATACGCATGACTGGTTGATCCACAGCCAGGAAACCCTGGCCAGCGTATTCAACGCCGCGTTCGCGGTGCTGAAGCATGGAGGCACGTTCGGCGTGGTCGAGCATCGCGCCAAACCGTTCGCCAATGCTGTCGAGAGCGCCAAGCAGCTGCACCGCCTGCCCGAGGACTACCTGATCGAGCTCGGCCTGAAGACCGGCTTCCGGCTCGACGGGGTGTCCGAGATCAACGCCAACCCGAAGGACCCCCAGGACATCAATGTGCACCGCCTGCCGCCGGATCTGGCGGGTCCGGACAGCGAGCACGCCAAGCTGAAAGCCATCGGCGAATCCGACCGCATGACACTGCGCTTCGTCAAGCCGTAACCAACCGGGTCGAGCGCGTGTCCGCCCCTGCGGCCCAGTGCGGAGCCAGGCCTGGGTCCCCATGGGCCCAGGCCCGCAGGGCCCGGACAAACAGGCCGACGGTGCGGCGCCAGACCTCGGTCGCCGCGGCTTCAGGGGCGCAGCGCGCGTCGGGAAACGCCGATCGCCAAACTCTATCGGCTTACCTTACAATCACGTAAGGGTCGTACCCGAAGCCCATCATGACTACTGCCACCCTCACCTCCAAAGGCCAAGTCACCATCCCCGCCACGGTCCGCGCAGCCCTCGGCGTGGATGCCGGTGACCGCATCGAGTTCGTCGAAACCGAACCCGGCCGATTCGAGGTCATCGCCGCCACCCTGCCGGTTACCGCACTCAAGGGGCTGGTCGCCAAGCCGGCCAAACCGGTAAGCGTAGCTGCGATGAACGCCGCCATCCGCGAGCGGGCCAGGCGCGGCCTCCGCCAGTGATCGGGCTCGACACCAACGTGCTGGTGCGCTATCTCGCCCAGGATGATGCCAGGCAGTCGCCACGGGCCACACGGCTCATCGAGTCCCTGACCAGTGCCCAACCCGGCTTCGTGTCGCACGTGGTACTGGCCGAAACCGTGTGGGTATTGGAATCCTGCTACGGCGCCGACGCCCGCAAGATCGCCGAGGTCATCGACACCCTGTTGCGCATCGACGGGCTCGTGGTGGACCGTGCGGACATCGTCTGGCAGGCGTTGCGCGAATTCACGCAGCGGCCCGGCGATTTTCCGGACGTGCTGATTGCGGCGATCGGGCGCAGCGCTGGCTGTGCCAGCGTGCAGACTTTCGACCAGGGCGCCGCCAGGCGCGCCGGCATGACCTTGCTGGGCTGACCAGGAAGCCGGCGGTCATGCCGCCTGCAGCGTGCGCTTGAACAAGGCCACGGTGCGGCGCCAGGCCTCGGTGGCGGCCGCCTCGTCGTAGCGCGGCGTGGTGTCGTTGTTGAAGCCGTGCACGGTGCCAGGTGGCTGGAACAGCGTGTAGCGCACGCCGGCCTGCTTGAGCGCCGCCTCGTAGGGTGGCCAGGTGGCGTTGACGCGCTCGTCGTTCGCGGCCAGCACCACCAGCAGCTCGGCCTTGATCGCCGGCACGTCCGCGAGCGGCGGCGCGCTGCCGTAGAACGGCGCAGCAGCGGCCAACTGCGGCAGGCGCGTAGCGAGGAGGTTGGCCATGCCGCCGCCGTAGCAGAAGCCGACCACGCCCATGCGCCCGTTGCCGCCTTCCATCTTGCCCAGCGCATCGGCCGCGGCGAGGAAATCCTCGTGTGTCTTGGCCTGGTCGAGCTTGGCGAACCGCTCGCGCGCCGCATCCTCGTCGCCGGGATAGCCGCCGAGCGGGAACAGGGCATCGGGGGCAAAGGCCATGAAACCCTCCAGCGCCAGGCGCCGCGCAATGTCCTCGATGTGCGGGTTGAGTCCGCGGTTCTCGTGCACCACCAGCACCAGCGGCAGCGGACCGCCGGGCTTGGCCGGCGTGGCCAGGTAGCCACGTCCGGTGCCGTAGCCTTGCGGCGAGGCGAATTCCACGAACTTCGTCGCCAGGCGCGGATCGTCCGGCTTGACCTGCTGCGCCTCAGCGAAGCGCGGGCTGAGCGCGGCCAGCAGGCTGCCCGCGGTCACCGCCCCGACGGCAAAGCGTGCCGCGCCGACGAGGAAGGCACGGCGGTCGATCACGCCATGCACGTACTTGTCGAACAGCTGCATTACCTCGGGATCGAAGTCGCTGGCCTTGGCACGTGGTGGCTTGGACATGGCGTTCTCCATAGAGGGCGTGTGCGGTGATCAGAGCATACCGGCCGCGTCATCGAATGGAAAAGGCGGCACCTCGCAGGTTCAAATCCCGCCCCCGCTACCAGGCCATCAGCTGGCTGCCTGCCTCGGACCACGCGATACGGCGGCGTCAATGACCCCACTTCATCCCACATTGACCGGTACCAGGGTCATCGTGTCGTTGCCGAAGATGTCGACGACTTTCACGGCCACGGTGTAGCGGCCGGGACGTTCGTAGGTGTGTTCGGCGGTGACGAGGTCGAGGTCGCGGTGCTTGCGGGTGCGGAAGCTTTGCCATTCGTTCTCGAAGATGTAGCCGCCCGTCCACTGTTCCTCGAATTCCAGCGCGCCCTCCCCGACGTCATTCCCGCGAACGCGGGAATCCACGGCTCTCGTGGCCGCCGCCCCCAAAACGGTCGCGGTGGCGTTTGAAACCACCGCGCTATCCACATCGCTGCCCACCGGCACCTTGATGATCTCCTTGCGTGACTGGTAGTCGAAGTCGACCGCCCAGTAGTCGACCCAATCCGTCCAGGTCCTGGTAAGTGTTTCGCGGGTGACCACGCCAGCCTTGTCCTTGCTGATCTTGACCAGTTGGCCGCGGTCGCAGATCACGCCGCTCTTGCCGTTGCCCAGTGCCTCGATCGCGTTTTCCGCGGCGCCCTGGCTGTAGTAGACGGAGAAGTCGGTCAGTTCGATCTTCACGGTGAGCTTGTCGCGCGCCGTGCGGCCCCTGGCGTAGCGCGGCGTGGCCTCGACGAAGCTGATGTCGTGGAACACCACCTGGCCGCGGTCCACCGCACGCTTGTCGAACACGTCGGCGGGGATGTACTTGGGCGTGAGGTCGATGCCCTTGGCTTTGGCCTCTTCCAGCACGGCCGGGAACAGACCCATCTCGAACTCGAACGCCAGCACGTCGACGCGGGTCGCGCCGCGCTTGCGCGTTTCCACGATCACTTCCTCGACGAACAGGCGACCGACCGGCAGGTTGATCGGGCCGACCACCACCAGCCGCCCGCCCTGCTTGCCGTCGAAGAACGCATCGCGGTCGAACGTCTCGGCCTTGTACGCGCGCAGGATCAGCTCGCGGAACTCGCGCTCCTTCTCGGCCAGCGCCTGTTCCCTCTGCGCGCCGCTCAGGCGACCGCCGACGTTGAGATAGGCCTGGCGCTCGTAGCGACCCAGGTTCAATACCTCGAACGCGCGGAAGTTCTTGTCGGCGGCCTTCAGCTCGCGCTGCACGCCAATCAGGCGCTTGCGCGTGGTATGGATGGCGAACTTGCCGAGGTCGGTGGCGATCCACTTGCGGCCAAGCTTCTCCGCGACCGCGGCGGTGGTACCTGAGCCGGTGAAGAAGTCGGCAACGAGATCGCCTTTGTTGCTACTAGCCTTGATGATGCGTTCGAGCAGGGCTTCGGGCTTCTGGGTTGCGTAACCGGTGTCCTCTTTCGCCTGTGAGTTCACAGGAGACAGATCCACCCACACGGTGCCGACTGGCACGCCTTTGCCTTCGTCCAAGAAACGACGCAGTTGAGGGCGACCTCCTGCCTTCTTCGGAAGTTCGATTCGGCCCTCAGAGAAAAGCCTCTCCATCGTTGATAGCTCGTAACGCCAGCCCATCGTAGGTGGTGAGCACCCTCGCCACTCATACATCATGTTCGGCCGCGGATTTGGGCTAGTCAGGTTGTCTAAACGGTAACGACGTCCATCAGGCGAAACGTTTGTGTACTTTGACGACAAATAGCTATCGTCGTAAGGCTCATATTGAGCATTCCAGATAAATCGCTCACTCTTCGTACGCCAAAATATCGCATCATGGATTACGCCCCAGCGTTGGCTGTCTCCATGTGCCGTGACGCGCTTCCACGTCACTGCAGCGCCGCTGCCAACTGAACCAAAAACTTCCCGAATAACTGCCTCCACGGACGGGGCAACATTCGGACCCATATGCACATAAATGCTCCCATCTTCGGCCAGCAAATCCCGCATCAGGACCAACCGCTCGTAGATCATGCTGATGAAGGAGTCCGCCCCACGGCCCCAGGTATCCCGGTAGGCGATCTGCTCCAGCAGGTTCGGCTCCTTGTGGAAGGTCTCGCCGCCGATCTCGATATCCATCGAGAAGTCGGCGCCCACGTCGAACGGCGGATCGATGTAGATCAGCTTGAGGCCGCCGGCATCCTCGATCTGCCGGCGCAGCGCGCCGGCTTTCAGTGACGACAGGATCAACTTGTTGTCGCCCCAGATCAGCTTGTTGGTCCAACCGCGGGTCTGGCGGCCGCGGGCGTCGAACAGCTCGTGCTGCACTTTCGTTTCCGCGCGCGGCTCGTCGACGTGTTCCAGCGTCTGGAACGGCAGCACGGTGGTGCAGACGTCGCGGTTCTTGCCGTTCCACACCAGCTCAACCTCACGCTTGTCCTCGAACAGGATGAAGCGGTACTTCTCCGGCAGCGGCTTGCCGGCCTGGATCAGCTGGGTAAGGTCGCGCTTTTCGGCGTCGGTGAGGTCGTAGGCGGGGGGCTTGGCCATGGTTAGATTTTGCCTGATGCGATGCGCGTCATTGGCGTGCACAAGGGCACGGCGCACGGACGCGCATTGACGCTTTGAAGGGACATGAAATCGAACCGTACCGGTGCGACGAGTGGGCTGCGAAGTTCCGTCATTCCCGCGAAAGCGGGAATCCATGCTTTTAGGCCAGCCACGATGGATTCCCGCTTTCGCGGGAATGACGGTCTGGTACGGTGCGGGATTGATGGTCCCGTGCGGTGCGGGAATGCCCGTCTTGCGGCTCGCGGATCTGACGGCTGCGCTGACGCCAGGATGGCAGGCTTGTCCAAGTGATGTGCACAACTCAAAGAATGGATTCCCACAAATCGTGCCAGTCCGGGTTGCCAACTTCGATCAGTTCCACCTTCCATGGACGCCGCCATTTCTTGAGCTGCTTCTCGCGCAAGATGGCTTCCTCCATACGATCGTGCAACTCGAAGTACACCAAGGTGTGCACACCATATTTTTGCGTAAAGCCCGCTACCACGTCGTGTTTGTGCTGCCAGATGCGCTTGACCAGATCGGAGGTGGCTCCGATGTAGAGCGTGCCGTGTGGCTTGCTGGCCAGAATGTAGATGGCGGGCTGTCTGTCCATGGTTGGCCCTTCGGGCATGGATCCCCGCGTTCGCGGGAATGGCGATCGTGGAGATCGCGGCGTTGCGGGCTGCGCGGATGGCGCGGATGTCGCGGATGCGCTCCAGCAGCTCGTCGAAATAGTCCGGCACGTCGGGACCGGGCGGGTTCTTCAGGCGCTCGTCGTCCATGACGAAGCCCTTGCGCAGGTATTCGCCGAGCCGCGCGGTGGCCCACTGGCGGAATGCGGTGCCGCGAAGCGAGCGCACGCGATGGCCTACCGCCAGGATCGCCTCGAGGCTGTAGTAGCGCAGGCGGCGGGTCACCTCGCGTGCGCCTTCCCGGCGAACTTGTAAGTAAGCCTTACAGGTTGCCGACTCGGACAACTCGCCCTCGGCATAGATTGCCTTGAGGTGGAGGGTGATGTTTTGTGGCGTGGTCTGGAACAGCTCGGCCAGCTGCGCCTGGGTCAGCCACAGGGTTTCATCCTGAAAGCGGCACTCGATGCGGGTGTGGCCGTCCTCGGCCTGATAGAGCAGGATTTCACCGCCGGGCGGCGGAGTCGGTTGGTCAGGCATCGGCCGGCTCCGGCTGGTAGTCGCGGAAGCTGGCCGGCAGCGCGGCGAAGGTGGCTGGCCGGTGCCGCTCGAAACCTTCCTGATCGACGTAGACGAAACGGTAGACGGTGCCGGTGTCGGCTGCGCAGGCCGCGGTGGCGTCGGCGCACCATTGCGCCAGCCGCTGCATTTTCTGCGGCAGGTCGAGTTCGGCGCGGCCCTTGGTCTCGATGATCCAGACGATGCCATTGCCGGTCTTGACGATGAAGTCGGGGATGTAGTGGGACAGCTCGCCATTGGCCCTGACGTAGTCGATCTTGAAGCCGACGGCGAGGTAGTTCTTGGCGAAGGCGGCCACGTCGGGCGCGCCATCGAGGAACGCGGCGAAGGCCATTTCCAAGCCGCCCGCTTGGGGTTCGCCCACGATCTTGTTGAACAGCGAGCGCACCGGCACCAGGTAGGGCCGGTTTTCGGTTCGGAACGGGCGGGTGTCGCGCAAACGCAGGTAGCCGTCCACCGTGGGCGCACCGGCGTCGCGCACGGTCAGCGCGTTGATCGCCTTGGTGAAGTTGTCGAACAGGATCTTGCCGACGGCCGGTTCGGCGAGATTGCGTAGCACTTGCGGGTCTTCAAGGTCGACCGGGCTTCCTTCGAACAAGTGGTCGCGCATGAAGTCGCGCACGCGCGGGTAGAGCAGCTCGTAGCCGCCAACCAGCTTCAGGTCCTTGATCAGCTGACGCGCAAAGAACGACACCACCGAGCGGTAATCCACTGGGCCGCCCGCATCCAGCTCGATGCTGTGGTGCTCGTTGCCATCGAGCATGGTCTTGAAGGTGATGTGGCGGGTTTCTTCCGGCGGGAAAGGTTTCAGCGGCAACGGCACGTTGTAGAAGCCAGCCGGCTCGAGCATGGACAGTTCGTGGTATTCGCGGTTGTAGCGGCGGGTGAGCCGGGGCAGCGCGATGTCCAGCGCGCCGATGTCCTTGGCGGGGTTGCCGGCATCCACTTCCACCACCAGCGAGTCCTTGCGCTCGGCGCCCTTGCCCATGGGCGCGCGTTCCAGCTCGACGCCTTCGCTCTTGATCGCCTCGACAAACTCCATGAAGGCGGCCGTGCCCATGACTGACACGTATTCCGGCATGCCGCTGCCGAAGTACATGCGGCGCAGGCCCCGACCCAGGGTCTGTTCGGGCAGGATGTTGGAGGTGGATGTGTACGCTCGCAGCCCGACGATGGTGGTGACGTTGCGCACGTCCCAGCCCTCCTTGAGCATCAGCACCGAGACGATCGCCTTGTATGGGCTGTCCCAACCGTCGATGTCGTTGGAGGCCTTGCGCAGCGTCTCCAGCTCCTCGCGCTTCTTGCCGGAGGCGGCTTCGGAAATCTCGCCGTTGTTCTTGGTGTGGATGACCAGCACGCCACCGGCCAGCTCGGGACAGATCTTTTCCAGGTGGGCGCCGACCTCGTCGCAGTTGCGGGTGTCGTCGACCATCACGAACAGCACGGCCTTCTTGCCCAGCTTCTCGTGCTCGGCGTAGCTCTTGCGCCATTCCTCCACGCCGAGCTGCAGGTAATCGCCATAGCGCTCGGTGAACAGCGCGCTGTTGTGCTCGGTCAGGCGGTCGATGCTTGCGCGGTCGGGCAGCACCGGGTGTTTGACCACGTTCTGGTGGATCGCCTCGACCAGCGGGTAGTCGGACACGGTCTGCACGAAGATCGAGCCATTGTTGTGCTTGGGCGTGGCGGTGACGTCGATCTGCAATGACAGGCGGCCGTCCTTCTGCAGCATGCGGTGATGGATGTCCTGGATGGACTTGAACCAGGCCATGCGTTCGTCGTGGACGTGATGGGCCTCATCGTTGAATACGGCAAGTTCGTCGATCTCACGCACGACTTCGCCGAGATCGGTCTTGCTGTCGGTGGTCTTGCCGACGGGTTTGGGGCCGAACGGACTGAGGAAATAGTCGCGCAGGTCGTCGTCGTCCAGCGACGGTTCCACCACGTCGCCGAGGTACACGCGATGGATGTTGGTCAGGAACAGGTTGCCGACCGGCCGCACGATGCGCACTTCGTCCTGCACGTGCAGGGTGAACTGGAAGTCGTCGCGCCAGTTGCGCGCTTCGAAGCCGTTGTCGGGCAGTACCGGGTCGTTGAAGAAGATCTTCAGGCCGTCGAAGTCGGTACGCAGGCGATCGAGCACGATGATGTTCGGCGCGATCAGCAGGATGTTCCGCGCCAGCGCCGAGCCGGCTTCATACAGCTTGTGGAAATAGCACCAGGCGATGAGCAGCGACAGCACCTTGGTCTTGCCCGAGCCGGTGGCCATCTTTATGACGTAGCGCGGCCAATCTTCCGGGAACATGCCGGCCGACACTGCACCCGAGGCATCAAAGCGCATCAGGTCGTATTTGTCCCGGACCTGCCTGACGTCGTATAGCCAAATCACCGTTTCGACGGCTTCGCGCTGCGCGAAGTAATACTCGAACGATGCCAACGAGCCGTCTGCCTGCTCCACCTGGTGTGGGATAGAGAACCACCAGCGCAGCAGCGCTTTCGAGGTGACCGAGGCGCCCTCGTAACCACGCCCGCGCCAAGAGCTGACCTCCTCGCGGATCTTCGCCACCAGGGGCGGCAGCAGCTTCTCGTAGGCGGTATCACGTAGCGCCTCGTCCGCCGGAAACCAGCGCTGATCCGGGCGCAGGATGGCGTAAGGCGACTGCGGAAGTTCTGGATGCAAAGCCATGCCGCAACTACTCCTTTACCCGCCCAGATGGCCTGGTCCACCCGCCTCGGTCGCCCCACGGCACAAACGTGTCCATCACCAACGGATCATTCCCCTGTACGCAGTTCCCCAAGCTTAGCCGCAAGCGTCTCACATGCCGCGACCGGGACCGGTCACGATGCATGCATTCCAGCCCATGCGACGGTCGAACACTGGTCGCAGACTCGGTGCTTGCGCGATGTGCGGTTCGGTCGCACCACGCTCAAGTTTCCTTGAACCAGTTTTCAATGCTGAGCTGCGGCACCTGCTCGAAGTGCTTGACGTTGCGCGTGACCAAGGTCAAGTCATGCTCCAGCGCCGTGGCGGCGAGCAGAGGATCAAGATCGCCACAGGTACGGCCGGCGCGGCGCAGCGCGGCGGCAATCACGCCGCCTCGCTCGGCAATGGCCTGGGTCACCGGCAGCCAGGTGACCACCGGCATGATGCTGTGCTGCAAGCGCGCCCAGAACGCTTCGGCATCCTGGCGCAGGCTGGCGCCATAACGCAGTTCATAGCGCGTGATGACGGAGGCGAACAGCTCACGGCTGTGGTGTTGCCGCAACTGGCCCACCACGACCGGATCGGGCCGCGCGCGGACGAGTTCGCTCAGCACATTGGTATCGAGCAGACGCATCATCCGGCATCCGCAAACGGATCGCGCGGCGATTGCTGACGGCTTTGCTCGCGAATGCCGTCGAGCGCAGCAAAAAATTCCAGATCGTCGATACCGTCGGGGTTGCGGATGCTGCCATCGGCACCGGTCACCAGCTTCGCGGCCCAGGCTTGCAGGGGGTCGGTATCGCTCGCCGCTGGCACCGCCTCCAGGCCGCGGCGGATCACATCGGTCACCACGTCCTTGAGGGTGCGATCGGTCTGCGCGGCGCGCACCTTCAGATGGCGCATGAGCTCATCAGGAAGTTCGAGCGTGGTTTTCATGGTCACCTCCATAAGTATGGCTTTATGGAAAGATGCTAGCCCACTGCAGGGTGATGGGCAATCGACAGCACCATCCACCCGCCGCGGTCGCCCCACTGAGCTCGGAGGCATCCGGCGGTTCGGCCTTCAGCGGCTTGCCCGGACCTGCCAGCTTATCCAGCGCCGAGGTCACTTTCGCCCCCCAGCACCCACACCTTGGGCTGCTCCAGCACGCGCGAAACGAAGGCATTGCCTTGCCTGATCCGCTTGGCAAGTTCGGCGCGCGAGTACAGCGTCGGGTTGATCTCTCGGCCCACTTGCCCGACCACCGGATGCAAGGCGCCAACGATGTCGGCGTAGGTGAGCGAGTCGGAGAGCACCATGAGATCGATGTCGCTGCCGGCCGTGTCGCTGCGCTTGGCGACGGAACCGTAGACGAAAGCCGCCGTGATCTTGCCTGCCAGCGGCTCCAGTGCCTCGCGCAACGGTTCGGCCAGACCAACGGTCTTGCGGATGATGCCGACCAGTTCGGCATGGATTGGCGCCTCGGCGTTGGCCTGGTAGTGCTTCTGGTTGCCCACTGGGCGCATGGTCACCAGGCCACTCGCAAGCAGCTTGGCGACTTCGCGCTGGGCGGCACCGGAGCCGGTGCCGGTGGCGGCAATGATGTCGCTGACGGTGAAGCTGCGCTGCGGCTGGCCAAACAACAGCCCGAGCACACGCTGTTGACCGGTGGTGAACAGCGCATCGGCCAGGCCAATGGATGGCTCCGCGTCCACAGCATATTGCGGGACCGTTTCGGCCACGCGCTGCCGCCCCTTGTATCCGGCCCGCTTTTCGGTGCTACCCATATTGGGCAGGATGATGCCTTTTATGGGCATGCACAATACGCGGGCCAGACGGCCGCGCTCGACGTTGTCCAAGCGCCAATGCAAGCGGTCGCGAACCTGTCGACTGCCGGACAAAGCCCTGATGTCAGAGCTGGACGCAGTCGAACTCCCGCATCGGGTCGACGTCAGCGTCGTAGTCGACGTCGGCGCGGTCGAAGCCGAACAGCTTGAGGAACTCGTGCTTGTAGCCGTCGTAGTCCGTGACCTGGCGCAGGTTCTCGGTGGTGACGGTCGGCCACACGCTCTTGCACGGCTCCTGCACATCCTCGCGCAGCTCCCAGTCATCCAGGCGCAGGCGGCCCTCGTCGTCGGTGGGCGGCGCGGCGCCGTCCGCGCGGTACAGGCGGTCGCGGAACAGGCGGTTGGCCTGCTCGATCGGCCCCTCGTGGATACCCTTCTCCTTCATCACCTTGAAGGCGATGGACACGTACAGCGGGATCACCGGGATCGCGGCGCTGGCCTGTGTCACCACCGACTTCATCACACTGACGTAGGCGTCGAGCCCCTGGCTGGCGTAGCGGCTGCGCAGCTCCTGCGCGGTCCTGTCGAGATGCTGCTTGGCGTGGCCGAGCGTGCCGTGCCAGTACATCGGCCAGGTGATCTCGGTGCCGATGTAGCTGTAGGCCACGGTCCTGGCGTGCGGAGCGAGTACGCCGGCCTGGCTCAGCGCCTCGATCCACAGCGCCCAGTCCTCGCCGCCCATCACCTTGACCGTGTCGGCGATCTCCTGCTCGGTGGCCGGCTCCACGCTGGCCGTGATCACCGTGTCCTTGTTGGTGTCGACCGAGGTCGCGGTGAAGGTCTCGCCGACGGTCTTCAGCGCCGAGCGCACCACCTCGCCGGTATCGGGCAGCTTGCGCACCGGCGAGGCCAGCGAGTACACCACCAGGTCGACGAAGCCACCCATCTCGTTCTTGATGATTTCGATGGCCTTGGCGCGGGTCTCGTTGGCAAACGCGTCGGCGTTGATCGACTTCGCAAACAGCCCGGCCTGCTTGGCCGCCTGGTCGAACGCGGCGGCGTTGTACCAGCCGGCGGTGCCTGTCTTGTCGTGGGTGCTGGGCTTCTCGAAGAACACGCCGAGCGTGGCCGCGCCGTAGCCGAACGCGGCGGTGATGCGCGAGGCCAGGCCGTAGCCGGTGGAGGCGCCAATGACCAGCACGCGCTTCGGCCCGTTGCCAGCATGGCCAGCAGCCCGCGTCACCGCGATCTGCTCGCGCACGTTGCGCTCGCAACCGACAGGATGGGCGGTGATGCAGATGAATCCACGCACTCGGGGCTTGATGATCACTCGCACTCTCCTGCTGACCTACGGCAATGCGTCATCTTAACCAAGCGCGGCCACTCTGTAGCGGGGCGGCCGAGCATGCCTGCCTGGGCGCCCGGTTGGCGTCGCACCCGCGCCGCGTTGGCGCATGGCGTGCCGACGTGCAGGTAGCATGCCGGCAACGGGCCGATCGGCCTGGTCCGCAACGGAGGCAAGCCATCCATGGGTACGGTCCTGGTTACCGGCGGCTCGGGCTTCATCGGCAGCCGCACGATCCTGCACCTGCTGGCCGCGGGCCACGCCGTGCGCACCAGCGTGCGCCGTCCCGATCGCGCTGGACAGGTGCGCGAGCTCCTGCGGCAGGGTGGCGCCGAACCCGGCGACCGGCTGTCATTCGCGGTCGCCGACCTGGAACACGACGCCGGCTGGGCGCAAGCCGTGGCCGGTTGCGATTATGTGCTGCACCTGGCCTCGCCCTTCCCGGCCACGCTGCCCAAACACGAGGACGACTTGATCGTGCCGGCACGCGAGGGCGCCTTGCGCGTCCTGCGCGCCGCGCGCGATGGTGGCGTGCGGCGCGTGGTGCTGACCTCGTCGTTTGCCGCCATCGGCTATGGCCACCCGCCACGGTCCACGCCCTTCGACGAAAGCGACTGGACCCGAACGGACGCGCCCGGAGTGCAGCCGTATGCGAAATCCAAGACCCTGGCCGAGCGCGCCGCCTGGGACTTCCTCGACCACGAAGGCGGAGCCCTCGAGCTGGCCATGGTGAACCCGGTGATGGTCTTCGGCCCGGTGCTCGGCGCGGACTATTCGACCTCGATCATGCTGATCCAGCGCCTGCTGGACGGCTCCCTGCCGGGCTGCCCGCGCATCCAGTTTGGCGCCGTCGACGTGCGCGACGTCGCCGATCTGCACCTGCGTGCCATGACCGACCCCGCCGCCAGCGGCGAGCGCTTTCTCGCCCTCGCCGGTGACTTCATGACACTGCTGGACATGGCGCGTCTGCTGAAGGAGCGGCTCGGCGCTGCCGCACGCCGCGCACCCACACGCCAACTGCCGGACTGGCTGGTGCGCGTGGCGGCACTCTGGGACGCCAACGTCCGGCAGATCCTGCCGGAACTCGGCCAGGCGCGGAACGCCACCGCTGCCAAGGCGCAGCGCCTGCTCGGCTGGCAACCCCGCCCGGCGCAGGAGGCGATCGTCGCCACCGCCGAGAGCCTGATCCGGCTGGGCCTCCTGAAATCCCGATAGCACGCTGTGCTCCCACTACCCCCTCGTTCCGGCTCGCGCCTGGCTTTCAGTTCAAGAGCCTTCGTGCGCCTCCGGCGCGCGAAACGCTCTTGATCGAGTATCACGGCAACGCCAAACACCCAGAAACAGCGCGCGTGGTCTGGGCGTCGCTGCAGGCGGAGCAGCGGGCGCGTAGCATGAAGCGGTCCCGACAGCGGAGTGCATCGACATGCGAGCCCTCAAGTCATTGATCGTGCTGATCGTGCTGGTGGTGATCGGACTCGGGATCTGGATCTGGTCGGGGACGTACAACATCGGCGCCGATTCGCCGCACTGGGCAGTCACCTCCAAGCTCATCAACGTGCTGCGCGAGCGCTCCATCACCACCCGCGCCGCACAGATCCAGGTCCCGAACCTCGATGACCCGGCGCTGGTCAAGCTGGGTGCCGAGCATTACCAGGAGATGTGCACCGGCTGCCACCTGGCGCCGGGCATGGGCGATTCGGAGCTGCGCGACAGCCTGTATCCCGAGCCGCCGAACCTGACCCATTTCGCGCCGCGCCCGGCCGAGGCCTTCTGGATCATCAAGCACGGCATCAAGCTCACCGCGATGCCGGCCTGGGGCAAGACCCACGACGACCAGAAGATCTGGGCCATGGTGGCGTATCTGCAAAAGCAGCCGCGCATGGGCGTGGACGAATATCGCCAGCTCACCGCCGATGCCGCGGGAGTGGAAGGCCATGGCGCCATGGCAGCACCCGCGCCCGCGGCCACGACGGGTGCCATGCCCGGCATGCAGATGTCCACGCCTGACGCGTCGCCGCAGGCGCCAGCGCCCGCCATCTCCGCCCGCTGAGCGCAGCCCATCCGCACGCGGTACCCGGCCTGGCGCGCGCAGCCAGGGATTTCAGCCGTGATTTGCGGCAGACTTGGCGACTCGCAAATCCAGGGAATGTCCATGCCGCCCGTTCCACGGCACATTGACGCATGAACGACGCCGCGTCCGTCAGCCCGCCCTATCCTGGTATCGCGCGCGCCTGCTCGGTGCTGCTGATCCTGTTTGCGACCGCCGTGCTCGCCTACACGGACCGCCAGGTGCTGAGCCTGCTGGTCGATCCGGTGCGCCAGGACCTTGCCATCAGCGACACGCAGATGAGCCTGCTGCTGGGCGTGGCGTTCGCCGCGGTCTACGGCGTGGCCGGCATCCCGCTGGGCTTCCTCGCCGACCGCACGTCGCGGCGCAACCTGATCGTCGCCGGGGTGCTGATCTGGAGCGTGGGCACCCTGATGTGCGCGGTGGCGCCATCGTTTGCCATGCTGTTCGCCGCCCGCGTGGTGGTCGGCCTCGGCGAGGCGGTGCTGTCGCCGGCGGCCATCTCGCTGATCAGCGACACCTTCGAACCGAAGCATCGGGGCCTGGCGGTCGGCACCTTCTTCACCGGCATCGCCGTGGGCATCGGCGGCTCGATCCTGATTGGCGGCGGCGTGCTCGACCTGGTCCGCGCCGGCCTGTTTGCCGCCACGCCGGTGGCAGATTGGCCGCAGTGGCGGCTGGTGTTCCTGGCCGTGGGCTTGCCGAGCCTGCTCTGGCCGCTGTTGCTGCTGACCATCCGCGAGCCGGTGCGCCGCCACGACCAGATGTTCACTGCCGCGGAGTCGCCGGCGCTGGCCACCGACACCCTGCCACGCCTGTTGCGGCGCATGGCACCGGTGTTCATTGCCGTGGCGATCGCCTCGATGGTGGACAACGCGGTCGGCGCCTGGGCGCCCTCGTTGCTGATCCGGGAGTTTGCCGCGGACCCGGCGCGGGTCGGCGTCCAGCTCGGCCTGCTGCTCATGCTCGGCTACGGTGGCGGCATGCTTGCCGGCGGTGCGCTGGCCGACCGCTTTGCCCGCTGGCGCGGCCCCAGGGGCAAGACCGAGCTGTGCTGCCTCGCCGTGCTGGCCACGCTGCCGGCGGCGGTGATGATCAACAGCCACAGCGCCTCGGGCGTCATGCTCGCGGTACCGGTCTATTTCGCGCTGTCGGCCGTGGTCACCGCCTCGGGCCTGTCCGCCATCCTCGATGCCACGCCCAACCGCATGCGCGGCCAGGCCATGGCCATCAGTTTCTTCCTCAACGTCGCGATTGGCGCCGGCTTCGGGCCCACCGCGGTGGCGCTGGCCGGCGACCATGTGTTTGGTGCCGCCGCCGGGCTCGGCCCGGCCATCAGCTTTACAGTAGTGGTTTCCTATCTGCTGGCTGCCTTGGTGCTGCTGGCCGCGATCCGTGCCCGGAGAACCTGATGTCCCCAGCCGACGACGACGCCTTTGAACTCTACGACCTGAAGGTCGAGGTGGTGGCCCCGCCCGGCGCGAAGCTGTACTGCTCGGCCAGGGTCGGCGACAGCTTCGAGCTGCGCGGCGAGCTGCTGCATCTCCCCGACGGCCAGGGCTTTTCGATCTACTCGCTGGCTGCGGTGCTGCCGCTGCTGGCGGCCAAGCAACGGGTGACCGACGCCAACGACTGGATGAGTACGGACGCCGAAGTCGCCTGCCCCGATCCCAACTGCCCGTCGCGCCTGCGCATCACCCGGCTCGGTCGCCGGCGCTTCCACCACGGTGAAGTCACGGTTGCGCGGAAGCCGGCGCCATGACCACGCCGGAAACCTTCGCCATCAAGCCCGGCTACGTGATCTCACGCATCATCCGCGGCGGCTGGCAGCTGGCCGGCGATCATGGTGCGGTGGACCGCGCGCACGTCACGGACGACCTGGCCGCGTTCTACGACGCCGGAATCACCACGTTCGACTGCGCCGACATCTACACCGGCGTCGAGGAACTGTACGGCAACTTCCGCGCGGCCATGCTCCAGCGCCGTGGCGCGGATGCGCTGTCGCGGCTGAAGATCCACACCAAGTTCGTGCCGGACATCGACCTGCTGCCGCGCATCACCGCGGCCGACGTGCGCCGCATCATCGAGCGCTCGCTGCACCGCCTACGCATGGAGCGGCTCGACCTGGTGCAGTTCCATTGGTGGGACTACGCGGAGCCACGGTATGTCGAGACCGCCCTGCACCTGCGCGAACTGCAGGCCGAGGGCAAGATCGACCTGGTCAGCGGCACCAATTTCGACGCCGACCACGTGCAGGAGATGGCCGATGCCGGCGTGCGCTTCGCCACGCTGCAGGTCCAGTATTCGCTGCTCGACCACCGCCCGGCCGGGCGCCTGAGCGACACCTGCGGGCGGCTCGGCACCCGCCTGCTCTGCTACGGCACGCTGGCTGGGGGCTTCCTCAGCGATGCCTGGCTCGGCCGGGCGGAACCGCAAGCCGCGCTCGAGAACCGCTCCCTGGTCAAATACAAGCTGATCATCGACGAATTCGGCGGCTGGGACCTGTTCCAGCAGCTGCTGCGCACGCTGCGCAAGGTGGCTGACCGCCACGGCGCCAGCATCGCCAACGTCGCCTCCTGCCATGTGCTCGGGCAGCCGCTGGTCGCCGGCGTCATCGTCGGCGCACGCCATGCCGGCCACCTGCAGGACACGCTGCAACTCGCCTCCCTGGCCTTGTCGGCACAGGACCGCCAGGACATCGACGCCGTCCTCGCGCAGGCGCGCGGCCCGGGTGGCGAGGTCTATGCGCTGGAGCGCGACCGCAATGGCCCACACGGCCGCATCATGAAGTACAACTTGGGCGACGCGCCGCAGGCCTGAGGCGCGCAGTCTCGTCTGGCGCCTCGTGTGGGAGGGGCGACTTCGGCGTCTGCACTCCGAATGGGATGCCGCCAAACCGGAGCTCACCTCCTCAAGCCAACCCTCTCCCCGGCGGAGCCACGCGAGAGGGGTCAACGCTGCCGCTGCGCCGCCAGGCCTTGGTCGATGGCGCAAACCTCGCCACCCATGACTTCCGGAGCATACCGGTCGCCACGACCGCGCAGTATGTTGCCAAGGCCGCCTGGGGCGGCCGCTTCGGGAGTCGCCAAGATGAAATCCAGCCTGCTTGCCTCGGCCCTGGTGGCCGCGCTGTCCGGTCTTGTCCCACTGCTGGCACAGGCCGGAACGCCGCAGGCGCAGTCGCGCAGCGACAACGTGCCGCCGCCGCAGGACGTCCCCTACCCCGGCACCATGACCGTGCACGTCGATGCCACCGACACCGGCCATCGCATCTTCACCGTGCACGAGACCATCCCGGCCAAGGCTGGCCCAATGTACCTGCTGTATCCGGCGTGGATCCCCGGCGACCACGAGCCCAGCGGTCCGATCCGCAAGGTTGCCAGCCTCGTGGTCAGCGCGAATGGCAAGAGACTCACGTGGACCCGCGACAAGTACAACGTCTTCGCCTTCCTGGTCGATGTGCCGGCGGGCGCCAGCAGCATCGACGTGGACTTCCAGTTCCTGTCCTCGCAGAACAAGGGCGAGGGCTCCATCCGCATGACGCCGGAAATGCTCGACCTGTCGTGGAGCAAGGTTTCGATCTACCCGGCTGGCTACTACGGCAGCCGGATCCAGGTGGTGCCCAGTGTGACCCTGCCCGCGGGCTGGCAGTTCGGCACCGCGCTCGAGGTGGCCAGTCGCAGCAGCGACACCACGACGTTCAAGCCGATCGACTACACCAACCTGGTCGATTCGCCCATGTTTGCCGGCAAGTATTTCTCGCGCCTGGACCTGGCGCCCGGCGCGAAGCAGCCGGTGCACATGGACATCGTCGGCGACACGCCAGAGGACATCAAGACCACACCCGACCAGGTCAAGGCGCTGCGCAACATCGTGACCCAGATGGACAAGCTCTACGGCGCCTTCCATTTCGACCACTACGATTTCCTGTTTTCCCTGTCCGACAAGATGAGCGGCAAGGGCCTTGAGCATCACCGCTCCAGCGAGGACGGCACCGGTGCGGATTTCTTCACCAAGTGGGACCTGAAGACGCCGCGCGACCTGCTGACCCACGAGTTCAACCATTCGTGGAACGGCAAGTACCGCCGCCCGGCCGACCTGTGGACGCCGAACTTCAACGTCCCGATGGGCGATAGCCTGCTCTGGGTGTACGAGGGCCAGACGCAGTTCTGGGGCAACGTGATTGCCGTGCGCGCCGGGCTGGAGAGCAAGGAAACCGGCCTGGACAAGCTCGCCAACGTCGCCGCGACGTACGACATGAACCGGCCCGGCATGCTGACCTGGCGCAACATCCAGGACACCACCAACGACCCGGTCATCGCCCAGCGTGCGCCGCTGCCCTACCGCAACTACCAGATGAGCGAGGACTACTACTCAGGCGGCCAGATGATCTGGCTGGCGGTGGATGCCAAGCTGCGCGCGCTCAGCCACGGCAAGCACGCGCTGGATGACTTCGCCCGCGCGTTCTACGGCATGGACAACGGTGCCTGGGACATCAATACCTATACCTTCGACGACGTCGTCGCCACGCTCAACCAGATCGCCCCGTACGACTGGAAGAGCTTCCTGCGCACGCGCCTGGACGGCCACGACAAGATCACCGACGGCATCGCCGCCGAGGGCTGGAAGCTGGTCTATACGGACAAGCCATCCGACATCGTCGGTGCGCTGCAGAAGCGCTATCACGCGATCGACTTCACCTACTCGGTGGGCTTCACGGCCACCGACAAGGGCGGGTTGCGCGACGTGCGCTGGAACGGGCCGGCGTTCAAGGCCGGCCTGGCGCCGGGCATGACCATCGTCGGCGTCGACGGCAAGGACTTCAGTGCCGACAACCTGAAGCAGGCAATCACCGCCGCCAAGGGCGGCAGCACGCCAATCACCCTGCTGGTGAAGGATTTCGACGAGTTCAGGACACTGCAGGTCGACTACCACGACGGCTTGAAGTATCCGCACCTGGTGCGTACCGAGGGCGCGCCGGACTACCTGTCGCAGCTGTACGCGCCGAAGTAGCCGCTGTGCCACCGGCCCGGAACGCAGCCATCCGGGCCAGATGGCCAGCCCACCCGTGCGCGATGAGTCCGAGCGATGCGAATGGCCTGGCCGCAACGACGTGCACCTGAGGACCAAGTCAGGCCACGCCTCATGCTTGACGTGGAAGATTGACGATCCCGACTGACGTCACACCTGGCACATCCTGCTCCGGCTCCGGCCTGAGCGACCGCCCGGCGGTGTGACGGACGGCAGGAATGTCCATCTAAGCGCTTCGGCAGTCATTCTCCGCGCGCCAGCCGCTGCGCCTGAGGAAATCGGCGGCATTGGCGTTGTCCACCCGCAGGATGGCCTGGATCGCGTGCTGCTTGTCGCTAGCCTGATCGTAATAGGCGCGAACGATGCGATAGCCCACCCAGTAGCCGAGGTCGCCGGGCTGTTCGGGCGTACCGGGACCGTTGTACAGCCACCCGGACGTATCGGTACCCGTGGCCTGGGCCTGGAACCGGCTTTCGATCGCACAACGCCCATCGCGCGTCCACCGTTTCAGGTGGCTGTTGGTGACTTCGCCCGAGGTCAGCTCGCCGATGAACTCGGCGCCACCCTCCACCAGGGACTGGAACAACAACGTCGCCTTGGTCGGTGGCTCCGCCTGCGCCGCGGGCTGCTGCACATGCACGTATTCATGCGCGATCAGGTGCACCAGGCGCTCGACGACATCGGGGTCCAGCCAGTCGGCCCGGCAGATGACCTCCAGGCCAATGGTGACACCAGCGGCTGTGGTGGTTCCCCCGGTGTTGTTGCGTCCGACGACGATGGTGACCGGTGGAAACTTCGCGTCCGGGTCGAGTTCCGCCAACCGGGTGAACACTGGGCCCAGGCGCTCACGCACCGCCGGCAGCGCCTGCACGCACCGTCGGGCGCCAGCGTAATCCTGTGGCGACTTGGTGATGGCCATTGCCAATTTCTGCGCGGAGCCGATGCGTGCGGTCACGAACTGCTGCAGGCCCGTCGATCCAGGATCGAGATACCCCACCTGCAAGGCGTCGGCCGTCGGCTTGCCGTGGGCCCGGTCGTAAACGGCATAAAAGCGGGTGACATCATCGATGCGTACTGCCGGCAGCGGCGAGGCAGTCGCCGCTGCCGGCACTGGCGTAGCCTGATGGGCACTGCCGAGCATGGCAAGCAACAATCCGGTAGCAGCTGAGAGCATCGGCAGGTCCTAATGGGCTTGGGGTCAGGTCTTGGGCTTGGGGTCAGGTTGAGCTGGCGCCATATCCCTGCATATCCCTTATCTCTTGACAGGCGGGTCTCAAGTCCCGGTGGCTGGGGTCTGGATAAGGCCGCTCTTGACCACGAAGACGATCTTCGTCGTGTTGTGGATGTCCCGGGTGGGGTCGGCGGCGAGCACGACCAGGTCGGCACGCTTGCCGGCGGTGATCGTGCCGCGCTGCGCGGACTGGCCCATGGCTGCCGCGCCGACCGCGGTCGCGGCATGGATCGCCTGCAGCGGCGTAAAGCCGCAGTGCTCCACCAGCGCCGCCATCTCGGCGTGCACCAGCGGCAGCGCGGTCAGGTCGACGCCCTGCCTGCCCGCCGGCAGGCCCGAGCTGTCGGTGCCGACATCGACCAGCACGCCGCTCTCGTGTGCCAGGCGGGTCACCGCGTAGCTCCACGGCATGATGCCCGCCCCGACCTTCTCCGGGTGATGCTCCGCCTCGTCGAGGAACGGCAGCAAGGTGGCATCGAGGATCGTGCCGTGCTCGCGCATGGTCTTGAGCAGCGCGACGATCTGCGGCGCATCCGGGCGGATATGCGTGAAGTCACCCTTGGCGCGCACGCGGTAGTCAGCTGGCACGTCCGCGGCGGCCTCCCACACCAGGTACGGACTGTGCGAAAGGACATCGACACCTGCGGCGACGGCCTCGCCCGGCCGGGTCGGGAAAATCGTCGCGTGCGCCCACACCTGCATGCCCTGGCGGTGCGCCTCGGCCGTGACCTTCGCCACCAGGTCCGGGGTCAGGTTCGCATACAGCTTGAGCGCGGTCGCGCCGGTGCCCTTGGCCTCGGCCACGGCCAGGCGCAGGTCGGTATTGGCGGTGATCGCGCGCATCCATGGCGCCGTGCCGAGCGGCACGCCGACCGTCGAACCCTGCGCGCGCACATCCTGGGCAAAGAAGGAAGGCCCGGCCATCAAGGCGACATAGAAAATGTCCGGTGACGGTATCAGGTTGGAATTGGCCTGCCCCGCAAGATAGGCCACCAGGCGATCGTCGCCCGCCATGTCGCGGACCGCGGTGACGCCACCGCGGACCAGCGCTTGAAGGTGGGTTGCGTAGTGCGCGATGTCAGGCTCGGCGCCGGTCAGGTGCACGTGCGAGTCGATCAGGCCGGGGACGACAAAGCGCCCACTGAGATCCTTGATCTGGGCGCCCTTCGGTGTCGCGCGGCTGCCATCCGGATAGACGGCCGTGATGCGCTGGCCGTCCAGCGCAATGGTCATGTTCGCCTGCGGCGGTGCCCCGGTGCCGTCGATCACGGTCGCGTGGGTCAGGAGCACGGGGGCCGGACTGGCGGCGAATCCTGGCATGGCACATATCGGCAACAACAGCAGCCAGGCGAGGCGGCACAGGCAGGTTTTCAGCATGGGGAAGCTCCGTCATCGGCGTCGCGGTGAAACGCAAGGTCACGTGCACGCTCCCATCGTCGTGCAGGCAACCCGGCGCAGGCTGCCAGCGTTGCACCACCACACCAGGGACGCAATCGGGTCGGTGTTGGCGGGTCGGTGTTCACGTCACCACGGCGTCGTTGCCGATCATGCGCTCGTGGCATCGGTCGACGTCCACCCTGGCCGGCATCCCAGGTCATGCCGTCGCCGAGCCATCGTGGCTGCCGCGTGATTTCACCATGCCGTGCTTGCGCAACAGCGCGCGCAACTGGTGATAGCTCAGGCCCAGCAGCGGTGCGGCTTCGGTCTGGTTATAGCGGGCCTCGGCCAGGGCGCGCCTGATCAGATCGACTTCCAGGATGGCGACTTGCGCTTTGATGTCGCATGGGAGAGGGATGGATTCTTCCGCCGGTGGCGCGGCGACATCGTCCGCGACAGCCTCCGCCGGAGGTCGAAAGGCGGAAGCGAAGGGATCGAAGACGATGGTGTCGACCGGCGCGGCGGCTGCGCTGCGATGCACTGAGCGCTCGACGACGTTTTTCAGTTCACGCACATTCCCCGGCCAGGCGTAATGGATCAGCGCCATACGGGCGGACCCGGTGAAACCGGCGAAGAGTTTTCGGCCCAATTCGCGACTGATGTCGACGGCAAAATGCTCGGCCAATTGCATGATGTCTCCCGCGCGCGCGCGCAGTGGAGGCACCGTCAGCACGTCGAAGGCCAGCCGGTCGAGCAGGTCGGCACGAAACGTTCCGGCCCGCACGGCGGCCGGCAGGTCCCCGCTGGTGGCCCCGACAATGCGCACATCCACGGTCAGCGTCTCGCCGCCACCGACGCGCTCGAACTGGCCGTACTCGACCGCACGCAGGATCTTTTCCTGCACGCGCGTCGACACGGTGGCCAGCTCGTCGAGGAACAGCGTGCCGCCGTGCGCCTGCTCGAAGCGGCCGACGTGGCGGCGGGTGGCACCAGTGAAGGCGCCCGCCTCATGGCCGAACAACTCGGTCTCAAGCAGCGCTTCGGTCAAGGTCGCGCAATTCAACTTGACCAGCGGGGCCTGCCAGCGCGGCGACAGATAATGCAGTCGTGCCGCAATCAGTTCCTTGCCGGTGCCGCGTTCGCCGATGACCAGCACCGGCTTGTTTACGGCGGCGACACGCGAGGCATGTTCCAGCAGATCCAGGAAGGCTGGCGACTCGCCCAACATGGTTGTGGTTGGCGCTTCCGATGACAGCGTATCCGGCATGGGGCATCACGATGAGGATCGGGGTCGGGATGGGTGTACTGCTTGGCAAAAGCCATTGTCACTTAATATTCGCCATTTTAACCATATATAAGTCAAACAATCCATCATGAAGCATGACCACTGCCGGACATTCATGCATAACTTTATATTTATCAATATGTTGCACATCATCAGCCATTTGGCACGACCCCTGCTCTAAAGACCCTGCGGTCCTTCACTTCACGAGGTGAGCAACATGGGCGTTTTTTCGAGAATGAGCGACATCATCAACTCCAACATCAACGCGATGCTGGACAAGGCTGAAGAACCGGAGAAGGTGGTACGGCTGATCATCCAGGAGATGGAGGACACCCTGGTGGAAGTCCGCTCCGCCGCGGCACGCGGAATTGCCGACCGCAAGGAACTGGAGCGACGCATCATCTACGCGCAGCGCGAGGCCGACGAGTGGCAGCGTCGGGCCGAACTGGCCATCACCAAGGGACGGGACGACCTGGCCAAGGCGGCTCTTGCCGAAAAAAAGCGCATGGACGACGCGCAGGACTTGCTCAAGGAGCAGTCCACGGAGGTCGAACTGGGCCTGGCCAAACTCAACGACGACATTGCCGCGCTGCAAGACAAGCTGGCCGATGCCAAGCACCGCCAGAAGGCACTCGAGACCCGTCAGCACACGGCGAGCAACCGCCTGAAGGCACGCAGCCGGACCCACGACGAGCGGATCAACAATGCCCTGGGCCGGTTCGAGCACTACGAGCGCAAGCTGGAGCACATGGAAGGCAAGGTCGAAGCCTACGACCTGGGCAAGCAGCACGATCTCGACCGCGAGTTCGCGGACCTGGAAACCAATGACCACGTCGAGGCCGAACTGGCTGCACTGAAAGCACGCATGAGCCCGGGAAAGCCTGCCAACGCGGAGTAAGGCGCCATGGACTTTACGGCCATTTTCGCACTCTTCTGCATCTTCGTCGCTCCGCTGTGGCTGATCATGCACTACACGACGCAGCGCCGGCGCGCGCAGGGCCTGACGCGCGAGGACGAACAGATGCTTGCTGATTTGTGGCGTATCGCCAACCGGATGGAAGAACGCGTGAAGACGCTGGAAACCATTCTGGATACACAGACACCCACCTGGAGGGACAAGGCATGAACCGTTCGTGGAACGAATACCGGCAACGCCGGCTGTATCGCGATCCGGAACACGGTGTGATCCTAGGTGTATGCGCGGGCATCGCCGAACGTTTCGCCTGGCCGGTGTGGCTGACACGGGTCGCAACCCTGGCACTGGCCTGGTACTTCCCGGTGTCGGTGGCTGTGGCCTATATCGTGGCTGCGCTGATCATGCCCGAGCGCCCGCTGCGCTATTGTGGCGACGGCGATGAACGCAGCTTCTGGCAATCACGCCGGCACCGGAGCTGAGTCATGAGAGACGACGGAACCTGGCGCGCGCAGCGCTTTTACCGCGACCCGCAGCACGGCAAGCTCATGGGCGTATGCGCCGGCGTAGCCGATTATTTCGGCTGGAACGTCACCGTCGTCCGCGTCCTGGCGATCATTGCGCTGCTCTGGTTCAACGCACTCACGCTGGTCGCATACCTCGTCCTCGGCTTCATGCTTCCAACCAAGCCGGACACGCCCTACACCTGGGATGCCGACGAGGAATACTGGCGCAGCGTCAGGCGCTCGGCGGGCGGAACCTTCCGCGACGTGCGCCACCGCTTTCGCGAGCTGGACATGAAGTTGCAGCACATGGAAGGCTACGTCACGTCGAGTCGATACGATCTTGATCGCCAATTCCGCGATCTGGAACACTAGGAATCAACGATGGAACACGGTCAAATCTTTGTCCTGAGCATCATCATCATCGTCTTCGGGGGGCGAATCATCCGGGACCACCTGCGCCTGAAGCACATGGAGCCACGCGAAAACCCGCATTACCAGACCCGCATCGATGAGCTGGAGCAACGCGTGCGCACCCTCGAGCGCATCGTCACCGACAAGGGCTACGACCTCAAACGGGAATTCGACAAGCTGTGAATCAAGGCGGCGCGGAACCTGCGGCATCTCCACGAAGCCAATGACGTGCTGCGGTCATCCACGCCGTCACGTTCCGGGAACACCGCCCAGACTCAGGCGACAACCCCTCGCGGCTCGGTGATGCGGTCGGCGAAGCGGTCGGCCAGCGCCGCTATGGTCAGCGACGGGTTGGTACCTACCGGGCCGGGCATGATCGAGCCGTCCGCGACGTAGAAGCCGGGATAGCCGAAAACCTCGCCGTATTCGTTGACCACGCCCTCGTCCGCGTTGCGGCCCATCGGCGCGCCGCCCAACCCGTGCACGGTGATGATGCGGCGGCCGAGATGCCAGGTGGGATTGCTCTGGAATGAGCCGCCCCAGGCCTCCTCGGTGATCGCACGCATGGTGTCGGTCAGCCGGGTGAAGAATGGCGACGACCGCTTGATGCTCCAGTCGCTGGAGAGCAGTCCATCCTCCAGGCTGAGGTTGCCGTCGGGCACGTCGCGCCCCATGCCCAGCAAGGGAATGGATGAGGCAGACAGGTTGCCCGTACCGAGCAGGTTGGCGATGTCCGCACTCAGGTTGGTGGTGGTGTTGATGCCGAATGCCGAAAGCAGGCGGCGCCAGGCCAGGCGCTGGGCGCGCCCGAGCGTCGCGGCGAAGCCGGCGGTCTCCACCAGCCAGGACATGAAGGCGGGGTAGCCCGCATCCTCGATGTAGAAGCCGCGGCCACTGCCACCGTCCAGCGCGTCTGGCATGTGCAGCGAGCTGGTGATGACCGGGCCATAGTTGCCGTCGAGCGCCCACGGCTGCTTGCCGTTCGCGGTCTGCTTCGAGCAGCGCAAGGCGAAGGTGAGCAGGTCGCCGTTGCTGCAGAAATGCGAGCCCAGCGTCCGGCTGAGACCCGGGAACTGCGCCCGGTTGCTCAGCAGGAGATAGGTGCTGCCGAACGTGCCTGCCGACAGGATCAGGCGGTTCGCCGAGATCGTGGTCAGTGGCGCATCCGCGTGTGCCGGCTCCCCGGGCACGTGCTGGCGGTACGAGATCAGATAACCACCGCCGGCGCGCGGCGCGAAGGTCTTCACTTCGGCCAAGGTGCGCAGGTCGGCCCCGGCGCGCTTGGCCGCCGACAGGTAGTTGTAGTCCAGGGTGTTCTTGCTGCCATAGTTGCAGCCGACGTCGCATTCGCCGCACAGCCGGCAGGTGCTGCGGGTACGGTCGTGCAGGTTGCGGTGGGCCTCGACGATCGGCTCGCCCGGCACCGGTTCGGCGCCATCGTTGGCGAAGGTCACCGCCAGCGGCGGCAGCATCCACTCCAGGCCCAGCTTCTCGCCGGCCATGCGCATCGCCTTGGTCTTCTCGGTCTGGTCGTACGGCGCCTTGGCGAACGGATAGCGCTGCGCATTCATCATGCGCTCCACCCGGTCGTAGTGCGGATCGAGTTCGGCGCGGGTCACCGGCCAATACTCGTGGCCCGGCACGCCAGGCTGCTCGCGCACGAACCACTTCTCGTCCTTGCGCAGCAGCACGTTCGCGTAGATCAGCGAGCCGCCGCCCAGGCCGCTGGAGATGAGCGCGTCGATGTGCTTGAACGACCATACGTCGAACAGGCCGAACATGCCCGCGCCAGGATCCCAGAAGTTCGCGTGCATGGCCTTGGGCGTGCGCGCGAACGAGCCCGGCGGGTAGGCCTTGCCGCGCTCCAGCAGACATACGCTCTGCCCGGCCTCGGCCAACCGGTACGCCGACACCGAGCCGCCGAATCCCGAGCCCACCACTACTGCGTCGAAGTGTTCCATGCCTGCGCACTCGCTTGGGGGTCTCCGGAGGACACGGCGCTGGCAGCGACGGGTGCCGGGACCGTGAAGGGATCCTCGATCAGGTGTACCCGCGGCGGCTCGTCATGCCGCGGTCGGAAATAAGGTTTGCGCCGGTTGGCGCGCGGGTCGAAGCGCCAACGCGCCACGCGACGGATGCCGACTGCGTATACCGCCAGCGTGCCATCCGCCTGCAGATGGATGCGCAGGAAGTTCTTGTAGTGCTCGATGTGCTGTGACGAATAGGCCTCGTTGAAATTGACCCCCGGCAGCAGCGCCAGGCTGAACAGCAAGGCGCCCAGCGGCCCGCCGATCACGATCATCTCGACGATGTACAGCGCGCCCTGCATCCACAGCCGCTCGTGACCCGGCGCCTGCAGGCCGAGCAGCGCGCCGATGTGGGCAAACCACCAGGTGAGCGCGAGCACCAGGGCCAGGTGGGCCAGCCCGTGCACGACGCCGATCCACTTGAGCCAGGCCGGTCGGCCGGGATCCGGATTGCAGAACTGGTACAGGCCAAACACCAGCAGCGCGGCAATCACCATCAGCGCCGGCACCTGCACCATGATCTCCACCAGCACACCGAATACGTCACCGGCACGGGACAGCGGCTGCTGGCTCAACCAGGCCATCAAGGCATTCATTGGCGTATCCGCGCCGACCGTGCTCTGCACCAGCAGCGAGCCCTGGCTGGCGCTCTGCAGCAGCCACCCGCACAGCACGTAGATCAGGCCGAGGGCGAACACGAACCATGGGTTCTTGAAGCCCAGCAGCAGTGCCCCGGCGCGCAGGCGGCGTGAGGTGGATTGGTCCGGATACACCGGGCCGCGGGCATAGGTCTTGGTGGTCGCGCTGGTGCCCTGTCCGGGTTCGGTCGAATCCACCTTGGTCAGCTCGATGGCGTCGGGCAACCGGTGCGTGCCGTACAGATAGGCGCCACCGCCGCCGGCCGTGAGCTTGTGCCGCTGCCCGGTCGAATCTGAGTAGCGCGCGTAATGGTGCAGGTCGCCACTCAGTGAGAGCATCAGTTTCGCCTGCCGCGGGCACAGGATCGTGCGTTCGAAGAACAGCAGGTTGCGGTTGGCGTTCGACGTATCGCACTCTTCCACCCATGACGGCTGCGCCGTGCACAGGATCACCTGGTCACCGGGCTGCATGTGTGCGGCCACTTCGGTGAAGTAGTCGATCTGTGGCTGGTCGATGTCCGAGGCCAGCTGGATGTCGATGCCGAGCAGCCACCAGCGCTGCGGCAGCTTCAGCGCGAAGTAGCTGCGCGTCTGCCGGGTCTTCCAGGCACCGATGGAGCGGCGCTGGCAGAACAGGCGCATGAAGCTGGTGAGACCGTCGTACCAGTCGTGGTTGCCCGGTATCGAGAACAGGTGCGGCCTGGCCGCTTCCTCGTCAATCCACGGCAGCGCCGCCTCGAACGGGCCGTAGAAGCGGTTTTCGTATTGTGTGCGGGAGGCGGTCGGATACACCTGGTCGCCGCCAAGGATCAACACCTGGCCACGCTTGGTCGCCGCCAGCAGCTCGCGCTGCCGCGGATGTTCGGGCAACGCCTCGGCAGGCAGTTGCGCGTGGCCAAACAGCCACGCCACGCTATAGGTGGAATCGAAGCCATCGCCGAGATCGGCGGCAAAATCGATCCACAATTCGGGTGATCCGGAATAGTCATGGATCGCCGGTTGGGCACCATGCGCCAGTGCCGCCTGGGTCTCGCGCTGGTCGGCATAGGCGCCGAAGATGCTCGAGAGCAGCGCGCGGATGCCGGTGCGGATCAGCTGCACCGGATCGAACCACTGCGTCATGCGCTGCGGCGTCCAGGTCAGCGGGACCGGCGCGCTGTCCACAGCCACCGCCGGCTCTTCCGCGGGCGGGACCGTGGGATCGTAGGGAACTCGCGAGGTAGGCATGTGATACCCCCAGGTCTCAGCCCGGCCTCATTTGAACGCAGCCGGCGCGTAGCTCTTCCACAGCTCCCTGGCGAAGAAGCTGCCGAACTGGCCGATCAGTCTGGCCGCCTCCACCGGCGAGCCGGCGTCCACCGCGCGCACGCTCGCCGCGACCTTGGCGAACGCGATGGCATCGAGCCTGAGCACGCCGGCACCAACCACCTTGCCGGTGGTGTCACTACCCTCGTGCAAGCGGGTGTACAGCGTGGTGGTGTCGCTCCACAGGTCGAAGCCCGGGTCGTCGTGGACATGCTTGGCCCCGGCCAGGTAATAAGCCTTGCCGGCGTGCTCGAACGGCAGCTCGTACACCATCAGCGTGGTGTCTGCGGCATCGGCCGGCGCGAACAGGCGGAACACGCCCGCTCCGGTCGGCATGGCCATGCCCATCGGGGCGAAATCGATGGTGCCGGCCAGCGTGCCGTTGTGGTTCGGGTCCTGGACGAAGCGGTCCAGGTCCCTCACGGTGACGGTGACGTGGATCGCCAGCGTGGTCCCAGCGCCCTTGCCGGCGGTGGCACCCGCGTCCGGCTCGGTGGCGCCGAGCGAAAAAGGCCCCTGCATGGTTTCCTGGAACGAAATCCCTGGTACGGCGGGTGTCATCATGAGCGTCTCCGGGCTGAGGGCATCGCCCTCATCGGTCGTGGTGGCGAGGTAACGCTGGGCGTCCACATAGCCCATCTGGATCAGCGTACGTGCGTCGGTGCGCCCCAGGTACAGATCCGTGTCCAGCGGCAGCGGATGCGGCGGACGGATGACGTGCACCCGGATGGGAGCCCGCTGTCCGTACGGCGAGTCGCCTGCGGCAATGCGCGCGTTGAGCTGGGCGATGTCGTCGAACTCGCGGTTGAGGCTGGCATTGGCGGCCATCTCCAGCATCTGCACGTAGATGTGCAAGGCGCCGCCCAGGTACTCGGCGCTGTTGCCCAGGCACCAGACCAGCCAGATTTCCTCGGCACCGCGGCGCACCGCCTCCATCAGGTTCGCGTCACGGGCGAACGCCGCATCGAGATAGACCGAGCCGTTCCAGCCCACCGGCGGCATGACACCCGGCAGCGACATGCCGGCGACAAACAGCTCCTGATTCAGCTGCTGGTGCGCGACGACCTCGTTGACCTTGCGTGTGTAGTTGAAGACGTTGAACGTGCCCTGCAGCCACGTCGCGCCGCGCACGGCCTCCAGGTCGATGCCCAGGTGCGGATAGACATAGTCGATGAAGGCGTCGGCGCTGCCCATGGCCACCTGCCGATCCTGGCGCAGGTAGCTCTCCAGCGGCATCAGCGACAGCGAGCGCCGAAGCTGCAGGCTCGTCCAGCGCTCGCCCATCTCCGCCGGCGACAGCCCTGACAACAGCATGGCAAGGTTGATTGCCCCGCCCGAGGTGGCATCGATGTGCTGGAAGGCGAGGCCGGCCTCATGCAGGGCCCGCAACACGCCAGCCTGGTAGGACAGCCGCATGCCGCCGCCGGACAGCACCAGCGAACGGCGGCGAGCGGCGTCGGCTGGGGCGGCAAACACGGGAGGACTGGGCGTGGTCACGACTCGGCGGTCTCCTCGAGGTGGCGCAGTATATACGGATAGACGTCCCGATCGGCATGCTCGCCGATGATGCAGTCGACGTGGCCGTAGCCGGGGATCACCTCGCGCCAGTACAGCGCAGAGCCATTGCGCTCTGCCAGCGCGTCCCGTGACGCGGCCGTGCTCTCGGGCACCAGGCAGTCATTGTCGGCACCATGCACGAACAGGATCGGGATCGCCATCAGCTCCAGGCGTGGCAGGTAGCTGTCGGTGCCGTCCTCGCGCACCACGTGTCCGGCCCGCAGGTTGCGGATAAGGTGCCGGAACGCGCGCAGGTTCGCCTGGCCGAACTGCTCGGGCAGGGTCGCGTGCGTCTCGCCGCCCAGCCTGGCGTGCCGGTACAGCGGCCCATACATCGCGCTGATGCGCCGGCAGGTGGCGCTGTCGCAGCGCTCGGCCGGTGCGATCGGTTGCAGCCGGGTGCCCAGCGCGAACATGCGCTCACGCCAGCCACCGTGGGGCTGCGGCACCGCGTGCAGGGCCTTCACCCCGAGCCAGCCCATGAGCGTCGGCATCCCCATGTACGACTTGAGACGGTTCAGGGGCGCGGGGATGGGATGGATCGCCACCTGCGAGCACACCGCGGAGCGCACGCCTTGCAAGCCGGACAGCATGGCCATGCTGAAGGTCTGCGCACCGATACCATGGGCGACGACCTGGACGCTGCGCGCACCACTGACGGCGAGGACCAGCTGCACCGCGGCTGGGTAGTCGTATTGCGCGATCTCGTCGAAGCTCGACTGCCGCGACTGTGCATCGAGGTCGATGCTGAGGCGCATGTCCAGCAACCAGACGTCGAAACCGGCGGCGTACAGGTATTCGAGGAGATTGGTGGGAATCGTATCCAGCGCATACATGCGGCTGGACACGCCGATGCAGTGCACCAGCATGACCGGTCCGCGGCTGCCGCCCCGATGGCGCGTCAGGCGCAGTTCCACCCCATCCTCGGTGGTGAAGGGGTGGGTTTGCGCGGCATCCACGCGCAGGCGCCGGCGCCCCGGGACGTCCGCGTGCCGCATGGTCGTCTCCCCCAGCACCATCATGCTCCGGCATCGACAGCGGAGCGCGGGGTGGCGTCATGCCCCGCCGCTGCGGAACCAGGCGGCGGCAGCCAGGTTTCCCCGAGGCCCAGACCGACCACGCTTTCCAGTCCCTCCGGCACCTGGGCGGGGGGCTCGGCGTAGCTCAGGAACCAGCTTTCCAGGTGGTCATCGAGCACCCCGGAACTCTCCGGGAAGTAGCCGACGAACAGCGGCCGTTCGCCGATTTCCAGCCGGCGCAGGACCTCGGCGCGCGGGTGCGTGCCGAGCGTGAGCCGCGCCGACGCCTTGCGCCACAGTCGAAAGCCCATCTTGCCGTGGAAGTAGATGCTGGACTTCATCAGCATGCCGCGGAACGCGCACCAGTTGATCGCGCCCGTGCTGACCGGAAACGACTCCCGGCGCGGCCGCCCGATTTCCACTTCCGCCACCATCGCGCCATCGAGGTCATAGCGGCTGCGCACGGACGCGTCCGTGATCTGGAAGTCCAGGTTGGCCTGGTGCTTGGGCATGCCCCAGATGCCCTTGCCGCCCTTCACCGAGACCTCGGTACTGACCGGCAGGTCGAACACGTACTGGCCGAGGCCGCAGGACTTGCGGAACAGCATGGCGCGCAGCAGCGATACCGGCCGTGGCCCGTGCGTGCAGCCGATGCCGAGGCTGTACTCGATGTACTTGCCGATGCTGGTCTGGCGGTAGTCGATCACCGATACCAACAGGATCGCATGGCGCCCGAGGCGCAGCGGATGCAGCTCGTTGCCCGGCAGCAGTTCGGCCGCGCGCACGGGGTTGATGGGAAACGCCGCCATCAAGGCCGGGCTGCCGGCAGATGCCACCGGCAGCACAAACGGGATGCCATCCACCAGGGCATGCCGGCCACCTTGTTGCCTGAGTCTGCGGGGTATCGCCATATGCGCCTCGCCTCTAGTTGGTCCGGTCCAGCTCCTGCAGCATCAGCGGCAGCACGTCGCGATGGGCGTGCTGGCCCATGAAGATGTCCAGATGGCCGTACTCGGGAATGACATGCAAGCTGTGGTATCCGGGACGCAGGCCGTCGAGCCAGGCAAAACTGCGCTGCTGACTCTCCGGCAGGAAACAGCGGTTCCTGGCACCGGTGAAGAACGCGAAGCGCGCCGTGGTTTTCGGAGCCTGCGCAACGGGATCGGCAGGCACGTCCTTGGGGCGGTCGTACGCCACCAGGTGCCCGGCCGCAATGCAATCGGCCATCTGCTGGAAGAACGAGAGCGGCACGTCGGCAAACTCGCCCTGCATCCAGTCATGGGTGGCCGCATTCAGGTTTTCGTGCCGCCACAGCGTGGGAAAGCCGACCCCGTAGGCGAAGCTCGACCAGCGGCAGACCATGTTGTCGCATTCGTGGTGGGTCAAGCGGATCACGCCGTTCAGCGTCTTGGCCAGCAGACCCGGAGGATGCAGCCCCCATTGCGGGTTGACGAACGGGGTGAGCGAGGCCAGCAGCGGCACGCTGAGCTTGCCCTTGATGCGTGCCGCCAGCGGCACGACGGTGTGGAAAGACACCGCGTTGCTGACGATCGTGTCCACCTGGGGCAGCAGGCCGAGCGCCGCGGACAGACAGAACGACGTGGAACCCTGGCAATGCACGATGGCCTTGATGCTGGTGGCGCCGGTCTCCCTGGCAACCGTCTCGACCGCCACCGGATGGTCATAGAGTGCAGCTTGATCGATGGTCCATCGGCACGGAGTCAGGTCGATGCTGGCGCGCCAGTTTTCCATCCATACGTCATAGCCTGCGTCCAGCAGCAGGTCGACGACAGTGGCCTCGACAGGCGCGCGGAAGATGTTCGCCCGTACCCCCGCGCCATGCACCAGCAGGACCGGCCCCTTGTCCGGAGAGCGCTGGCCACGCACCTGGACCACGTTGCACGGCTGCCCGTCGCGCGCCTGGAACGGCACCACCCGATCCACTGCGGCGGCGTGACTCTGGCTGGCGAATGGCATGCGGCCCCTCCGTGAGTCAAAGCTGGCGACGGCTGGACGGCTTTACAGCCATTCCACGGCGTACGGATACACTGTTCCCCACACCCCGTCAAATCCTTTTTCGGAGACCGTGCGGCGCGAAACGCCCGGCCCCCGCAGCGGCTTGCCAATGCGGCTTCAGACCGCCCGCAGCGCCACCAGGATGGCCGGCACATGAGCCGTGACAGCCTCCAGATGGGCGAAGATGTCGGCGGCGCTGATCTCCGCCTGATCGCCGCAGCCGGCGGCGAAATTGGCCACCAGGGCCAGGCACGCGTAGTCGACCGCCAACTCCCGCGCGAGCACGGCCTCGGGCATCCCGGTCATCCCCACCAGGTCACAGCCATCGCGCCGCAGGCGGGCGATTTCCGCGCGCGTCTCCAGGCGCGGCCCCTGGGTGACGCCATAGCACCCACCGTCCACGACCGCCACCCCGGCCTCGGCCGCAGCCGCCAGCAACTGCCGACGCAAAGATGCCGCATAGGGCTCGGTGAAATCGACATGCTCCACCTTGGCACCGTCGACGTCGTGGAAGCTGCCCTCGCGGCCCCAGGTGTAGTCGATGAGCTGGTCTGGCACCACGATGCTGCGCGGTCCCAGGTCGGCGCGTATCCCACCCACCGCATTGACCGCGACCAGGCGCCGGACACCAAGCTGGTGCAGGGCCCAGACATTGGCGCGGTAATTGACCCGATGCGGCGCCAGCCGATGATCCTCGCCGTGGCGGGCCAGGAAGGCCATGCGCTGCGCGCCCAGCATGCCAATCACGACCTCCCCGGAGGGCTCGCCAAACGGCGTCTGCACACGATGGCGCTCGGCGTCCTGCAGGCCGGCAAGCGCATACAGTCCGCTGCCGCCGATGACCCCAAGCGCGACCGGAGATGTGGTTTCTGTCATCACGGGTTCCTGGAGTTTCCCCGGCTGTCGCGGCGGAGCGCCACGTTCAGCGGCCGGCACGCCATTGTGCCGCGAAACCCGCGGCCAGCCCACCCCATGCAGATTCACCGCGCCAACATTGGCAGTCCAGACGGCCGTTGCCACCATTCGCAGACGCAGCGCGGCGGCCTTCTCCGGGGACTCCCGGTGGACGCTGGCATGTGGTTGCAGCATCATGGCGCGACCAGTCAGGGGAGAGCACCATGTTCCAGCGCATCACGCTTGCGGCCATCGCCTTCATCCTGTTCCCCGGGCTGGCGACCCAAACCGCAGCCGCGGCTGACAACGCCCGCAATACCCCCAGCGCCAGCACCCTGCTGGCGCAATCCAAGCCCGACGAATGGCGCACACCCGACCCTGAAAACCTGCTGTATCTGCAACTGCCGAGCGGCCGGGTGATCATCGAGCTGGCACCCGGTTTCACCCCGCTGCATGCCGCCAATATCCGCACCCTGGCCCGCGCCCACTACTTCGACGGCTTGTCCATCCTGCGTGTCCAGGACGACTTCGTCAGCCAATGGGGCACCCCGGAAGACCCCAAGGACGGCTATGCCCCCACGCCACGCAACCGTGGGAGCGCCAAGACCAGCTTGCCGCCGGAATTCACCCGTCCACTCGATGCCGTCCTGCCCTGGACGGGTTTGCCTGACGGCGACCTCTATGCGCCCGAGGTCGGTTTCAGCGAGGGCTTTCCGGTGGGGCGCGACCGCACCAGCGGGCAGGAATGGCTGCTGCACTGCTACGGCATGGTCGGCGTGGCCCGCGACAATGACCCGCAGAGCGGTGACGGTGGCTCGCTGTATGCGGTGATTGGGCAGGCACGCCGGCTGGACCGCAACTTGGCGGTCGCCGGCCGCGTCCTGGTCGGCATGCCGCTGCTCTCCGGGTTGCCACGCGGTGATGGTGACAAGGGCTTCTACACCGCGGCGGATCAGCGCACGCCGATCCGCTCGGTGCAGGTGGCTGCCGACATACCGGTGAAGCAGCGGCCCGCGATCCGGGTCCTGCGCACCGACAGTGCCACGTTTGCGGCCCTGCTCGATGCGGCGCGCAACCGGCACGACGCGTTCTACAGCACAGCCCCGGGCAAGGTCGGCGTCTGCGACATCCCGGCGCCGGTACGCGAGGGTCCCGCCAACCGTCATTAAGCACGGTCGGTGCCGTCTGCACCGCGCATACCTCGGCTCGGCACAGGCGCCTACAATGCGCGCAGCCCCTGCCCTGTGCCATCCATGCAATCCACCACCCGCGCCCACCTGCAGATTCACTTCTGTGTCCTGTTGTGGGGCTTCACTGCCATCCTCGGCAAGCTGATCACTCTGCCGGCCGCACAGCTGGTGTGGTGGCGCATGCTGCTGGTCATGCTCGCCCTGCTCACCGTGCCGCGGGTGTGGCGGGGTCTGCGGGCAATGTCGGCACGCCTGCTTTGGGCCTACGCCGGCATTGGTGTGCTGGTGGCCATGCACTGGTTGACCTGGTACGCCGCGATCAAGTTGTCCAATGCCTCGGTAGGTGCCACCTGCATGGCCCTGGCACCGGTGTTCATGGCACTGATCGAACCATGGGTTGCCAAGCGCCGCTTCGACCCGCGCGAATTGCTGGTCGGCGCCGCGGTCGTCCCTGGCGTGGCCATGGTGGTGGGCGGCGTGCCCGCCGACATGCGCCTCGGACTCGCCCTGGGCGTGCTCTCGGCCGTGTTCGTCGCCTTGTTCGGTTCCCTCAACAAGCGTTTCGTGGAGCATGGCGATCCGCTGGCGGTGACCTTCGTCGAACTCGGTACCGGTGCCTTGTTCATCACCCTGCTGATGCCGCTGCTGCCGCACCAAGGTGCCATATACGCGCTGCCCAGCGTGCACGACGCATGGCTGCTCGTCGTCCTGGCCTTCGGTTGCACCCTGTTGCCGTTTGCGCTGGCCCTGGTGGCACTGCGCCAGTTGAGTGCGTTCACCACGCAGATGATCACCAACCTGGAGCCCGTCTACGCGATCGTGCTGGCCATCGTGCTGCTGCACGAGCAGCACGAGCTGGATGCCTGGTTCTACGCCGGCGTCGTGGTGATCCTCGGTGCCGTGTTCGCCCATCCCCTGCTCGGCCGGCTGCAACGCAAGCCCAAGCGCCCCGAAGTGCTGGGTACTGCGGAAAGCCACGCGGTGGTCGACTGATGCCCCCATGAACTATCGCCACGCCTACCACGCCGGCAACTTCGCCGATGTCCTCAAGCACACGGTGCTGCTGGCCCTGCTCGAGTCGCTGCAGGCCAAGCCGACGCCGTTCTGCTACCTGGACACGCATGCCGGCAGCGGCAGCTACGCCCTGGACAGCGTCGAGGCCGGGAAGACCCACGAATACCTGGGCGGCATCGCCCGGCTGCTGGGTGTGGACGGGCTGCCGCCGCTGCTGGCGCGATACCGCGACCTGGTGCTGGCGGGAGCGGACACCGCCACGCCGCTGCGCCACTACCCGGGCTCGCCCCTGTTTGCCGCGCGCCTGCTGCGCCCCGACGATCAGGCCCAGTTGTGCGAGCTGCACCCCGAAGAAGCGGCCGCGCTGCGCGCCCTGCTGGCCCACGACAAGCGCATGCACGTGCACCAGCGTGACGGCTATGCCGCCCTGAAGGCCTTGCTGCCACCGGCGCAAAAGCGCGGCCTCGTGCTCATCGATCCGCCGTACGAATTGCAGGAGGCCGAGTACGCCACCATCGACAAGGCGCTGAAAGCCGCATTGCAACGCTGGCCAAACGGCATCTACGCGGTGTGGTACCCGGTCAAGCTGCGCAGCCAGGTGCAGCCCTTTCTGCGCGCCATCGGACAGCTCCCGGTGAAGCGCGTATTGCGCGCGGAGATCCTGGTGCACGCGGCCAATACGCCGTTGCGCCTCAACGGTGCCGGGATGGTGGTGCTCAACGCGCCATGGGATCTGGACCAACGGCTGCGTGCCGCCATGACCACCCTGGCGCCGCTGCTGGCCCAGGGCGATGCGGCACCGTGGCAGCTAGACTGGTTGCGCAGCGATGCACCCACACCGCCGCGCCACCAAGGTCCACGCACCGCACCGCGCCAGCGTTGAACGTCGTGGCCGATACGGTGGTCTGTTTCCCGTTACGGCAAGGACGCGGTCGCCCGTTGACTGTTGCCGGCAGGCGTCACACGCTTGGAACACGCCAGTCCAGATTTCCGCCATCCCAGTCGAGTACCCGCACATGCACGCCGCCCGCTCCCTTGCCCCACTCTCCAGCCTGCTGCTTGTCGGCATCCTGGCTGGCTGCGCACCCAAGCCCATCTTCCACAGCCAAACGCCAAGCATCGCCGCCACGCCGGCCCAGGTGGGGCAAACCCCCGAGCGCTACACCCACAGCACGGTGATCTGGGGCGGCAAGGTGGTGCAGGTGAAGAACCTCGCCGACCACAGCGAGGTGGAAATCCTCGGCTATCCGTTGGATGCCTCGCAACGCCCACGGGCCAACGAGAGTGCAGGCGGCCGTTTCATCGCGGTGATGGACGGCTACGTGGAGCCGCTGGCCTATCCGGATGGCGCCATGGTTACCGTGCTGGGCACGCTCGACGGCAATCGCGCGGGTCAGGTCGGCGAGGCCAGCTACGTGTTTCCACTGGTGAGGGTCGCGCAAGCCCACCGGTGGACGCCAGAAGAACTGCAGCGGGGTCGCAGCAACGTGCACTTCGGCGTCGGCCTGGGTGTCGGCATCCGGTAAATAACGCGCTCCGCGGTCCCAGGCAACCTGGCGGTTACAATGGCACGCTTTGCCGGGCGTATTTTGCCGCCGCGCCCGCTGGCCACGCCGTCCATGCCTGCCCAAATCCTGCCACCCGCCCTGCCCACCACCCCCAAGCAACGCCGGTACTGGACCCCACCCTACGGTTCGGCCCGGGCGCTGGTGATCGCCGAGGCGGCGCGCGCACACTCCGGCCTGCTGGTCGCGGTCACCCGCGACAACCTGCGCGCGCGGGCGCTCGAGGCGGAGCTGGAAATCTTCGCCAACGACTTGCCGGTGCTGCACTTCCCGGACTGGGAAACACTGCCCTACGAGGTCTTCAGCCCACACCCGGCGGTGGTCTCGCAACGCATCGCCACGCTGTACCGCCTGCCGGGCCTGGTACGCGGCATGCTGGTGGTGCCGATGGCCACGCTCATGCAGCGCATCGCGCCGCGCAGCCATATTGCCGGCGCCGGGCTGATGCTCGATCGCGGGCAGAGATTCGATCTGGCCGAGGAACAGCGGCGCATGCAGGCCGCGGGTTACCGCCACGTGCCCCAGGTCGGCGAGCCTGGCGAGTTCGCCGTACGCGGCGCGCTGGTGGACATCTACCCGATGGGCGCTCCCGCGCCGTACCGGGTCGAGCTGCTGGACGACGAGATCGACTCCATCCGCAGCTTCGATCCGGAGACGCAGCGCTCGCTGCAGCAGGTGGACAGCGTGCAGCTGCTGCCGGCACGCGAGTTCCCGACCTCCGACGAAGCCGCCAAGGCGTTCCGTGGCAGGCTGCGCGAGCGCTTCCCCATCGATCCGCGGCACTGCCCGCTGTACCAGGACATGAAGGCGGGCGTCACTCCCGGCGGGATCGAGTACTACCTGCCGCTGTTTTTCCCGGCGGAGGCTCCGCCCATGGACACGCGGACTGGTGCGCAGGATCCGCCTGCGGGTACCGCCACCCTGTTCGACTATCTCGCCGACGACGCGCTGTTCGTGCTGTGCGAGGGTGCCAGCGCGGCCGCCGAGCAGTTCTGGGCGCAAACCGGCGAGCGCTACGAGCAGCGCGCGCACGACATCGAACGTCCCGTGCTGCCACCGGCGGAAATCTTCCTGCCCCCGGATGCATTGCGCGCGCAACTGAACCGGCGCCTGCGCGTGGAGGTGGTGGATGCCGGCCATGAGCATGCCATCGACACCGGCAGCCGTCCGGCGCCGGAGCTGACGCTGAACCGCAAGGGCGAGGAACCGGGCATGGCGCTGCGCCAGTTCCTGTCCAGCTACCCCGGGCGCGTACTGATTGCCGCCGACTCCGCTGGTCGCCGCGAAGCCCTGCTCGAATCGCTCTCGGCAGTCGACTTGCGCCCCGCCAACGTGGAGGACTGGCAAACCTTCCTTGGCCCAGAAGCAACCGCCCCCTTTCCCCCGGCTCCGCCGGCCGGAGTGAGCGGGACTGTTGCCGCAACGGCGCCCCGCTTCGCCATCACCGTCGCCGCCCTCGAGCAGGGCTTCGCGTTGCAGCGGCCGGCGCTCATCGTGCTCACCGAGCGCGAACTCTACGGCGAGCGCGTGCGCAACGAGCGCGAGCGCCGACGCCGGCGCGGCGAGGTGCGCGACCCGGAAAGCATCATCCGCGACCTGACCGAGCTCACCATCGGCGCACCCATCGTGCACGTCGACCACGGCGTCGGCCGCTACCAGGGCCTGGTGTCGATGGATGTCGGCGGCATGGTCGGCGAATTCCTGGCCATCGAGTACGCCAAGGGCGACAAGCTCTACGTGCCGGTTTCGCAGCTTGGCCTCGTCAGCCGCTACAGCGGCACCAGCCCGGAACTGGCGCCATTGCATTCGCTGGGAGGCGATGCCTGGGAGCGGGCGCGGCGCAAGGCGGCGGAAAAGGTCCGCGACGTCGCGGCCGAACTGCTGGCCATCTATGCCCAGCGCGAGGCACGCGGCGGCGAGGCCCTGCTCATCGATAGGCCGCTGGTGGAAGCCTTCGGGCGCAGCTTCCCGTTCGAGGAAACGCCCGACCAGGAATCGGCGATCGAGGCCGTGCTGGCCGACCTGGCCGCGCCACGCGCGATGGACCGCGTGGTCTGCGGCGATGTCGGTTTCGGCAAGACCGAAGTTGCCCTGCGCGCCGCGTTCGCGGCCACCACCGCCGGCCGCCAGGTTGCCGTGCTGGTGCCGACCACGCTGCTGGCACAACAGCACTACAGCAACTTTGCCGACCGTTTCGCCGACTGGCCAGTGCGCGTGGACATGCTCTCGCGCTTCCGCTCGAAGAAGGAAGTTGACGAGACACTCGCGCGGCTGGCCGCCGGCAGCATCGATGTCATCGTCGGCACGCACAAGCTGCTGAGACCGGAGATCAAGTTCCAGCGCCTCGGCCTGGTGATCGTCGACGAGGAGCAGCGCTTCGGCGTGCGCCAGAAGGAGCAGCTGAAGAAGCTGCGCGCCGAGGTGGACCTGCTCACCCTTACCGCCACGCCGATACCGCGCACACTGAACATGGCCATGAGCGGCCTGCGCGACCTGTCGCTGATCGCCACACCGCCGGCGCATCGCACCGCGGTGCGCACGTTCATCTCGCCCTGGGACCAGGGCACGATCCGCGAGGCCCTGCAGCGCGAGCTGGGCCGTGGTGGCCAGGTGTTTTTTCTGCACAACGAAGTGAGCACGATCGAGCGCACCGCGCGCGAGGTGGAGGCCCTGGCTCCCGAGGCCCGCGTGCGCATCGCCCACGGGCAGATGCCGGAGCGCGAGCTGGAAGGGATCATGGCCGACTTCCATCGCCAGCGCTTCAACATCCTGGTGTGCACCACCATCATCGAGACCGGCATCGACATCCCCACCGCCAACACCATCATCATCGACCGCGCCGACCACTTTGGCCTGGCCCAGTTGCACCAGCTGCGCGGCCGCGTCGGCCGCTCCAGCCAACGCGCGTTCGCCTACCTGATCGTACCCGAGCGCAACGCCATCACCGCCGACGCGCGCAAGCGGCTGGAGGCACTGGCATCGCTGGAAGAACTGGGCGCCGGCTTCACCCTGGCCACCCACGACCTGGAAATCCGCGGCGCCGGCGAGCTGCTCGGCGACGAGCAATCCGGCCAAATCCAGTCCGTCGGCTTCGGCCTGTACAGCGAGCTGCTGGACCGCGCGGTACGCGCCCTCAAGTCAGGCCAGGTTCCCGATTTCGACCTTGCCTCGGAGCATCAGACCGAAGTCGAGCTGCACTTTCCAGCGCTCATCCCAGAGGACTACCTGGGCGACGTACATACCCGCCTGACCCTGTACAAGAGGATTGCGAGCGCCGCGGACGATGAAGCATTGCGTGACCTCCAGGTGGAGATGATCGACCGCTTCGGCCTGCTTCCCGAACCGGCCAAGCAGCTCTTCGCAGTCACCGCCCTGAAGCTGATGGCCACGCCGCTTGGCATCCGCAAGTTGGACCTCGGCCAGAACGGCGGACGCATCACCTTCCGCGACAAGCCCAACGTGGATCCGCGCCGCATCATCGAACTGATCCAGCGCTCGCCGCGCGTCTATCAGCTGGCCGGACAGGACAAGCTGCGCATCATCCGCGAGCTGCCCGATGCGGCAGCCCGCCTGCAAGCGGCCACGGACATCCTGCTGCTGCTTGGCGCACGCGCACGGCAATAAGCAGCGGCAGCCCGTTCAAGGGCGCGACGGCCATCGGCTGGCGGGATCCTCGTTGGCACGCTGCAATCGTGGTCCTCAAACCACAAACCGCCGCACCCATTCCACATAACGATCGACGAAACCCTGCAGGAACTCCCGCGTCGACGCGTTGGTGATCCCGCCGTCGGCATCGATCGGACCATCGTCCCTGAACTGCAGGAACACTTCGGGTTGGGCCAGGGTCGGCACATCGAGATAGGCCAGCACGTTGCGCAGGTGCTGCTGTGCCATGGCGGCGCCGGGCGCACCGATCGAGGCACCGACCACCGCCGCCGGCTTGCCCGCCCATGAATTGGTGCCCCAAGGCCGCGAAGCAAGATCGAGCGCGTTCTTGAGCACACCGGGGATGGATCGGTTGTACTCGGGAGTGACAAACAACAGGGCATCGGCCGCCTCGACCTGTTTCTTGAGTTGCCGCCCGGCTGCCGGATAATCCACATCGAAATCCTGGCTGTACAGTGGCAAGCCGCCGATTTGGACCGGTTCGAAGTGCAAACCTGGCGGCGCCAATCGTTCCACTGCGCGCGCCAGGCGGCGGTTGAGCGAGGACTCGCGCAAACTGCCGACCAGCACCGCGACGGTGATTTTTTCTACAGCGCCCATGTGTGACTCTCCACGTCAGCATTGTGAGTTCTGCGCCATGCACTGGCGACTACCGGATACTACAGCGCCCGCGCGCCGGGCTGGCGTGGGGACCACTTGCAGCAAGCACCGAATCCATGGCGCAAATATTGCTTGCTGGTCTCATGACCCGGCATATCGCCACGGCTGCTCCTGCATCCACACCGCGCCACGCCTGCATCCCAGGGCGACCTGGGCAGTGGCGCGGCACGCCCGCCGGACGTCACCGACGGACCTGGCAGCCATGGAACTGGCTGGGTCTGGCCATGTGCATACTGTGCATGGGTCACACCACTGCCGCTTCGATACCCGGAGGTGCCTGGCGCGCGGCCCACGCCGGCGATACGCCCAGCCAGGTACTGCAGGAATACAATGCGGGCCGATTGCAGCGTTTCGATCCCTCGCGCGCCCAGCCCTTCACCCCCGGACCTGCCGGCACCTGGGTGGTCATCAACCCGCCACCCGCGACCGACGGCGGCGAACGCATACTGACCATAGACCCACCGCCATGGGGCGCGGTCACCGCCTACACCGAAAACCTCGCGCATGCCCAGACCCGGGCGCTGACCGACATTGGCGCGCCGCTCCCCGGGCATGGACGTCTGGCGTGGCAACTGCCTGACGGGCAGGCAGGGGCGAATCCGATCCTGCTGAAATTCGATTCCTCGCCGGTGCTCAATGCGCCGTTGCGCTTCCAGGTCCAGTCCCTGGCCGACTATCTGCAGCACGACGCCGACTGGCTGACCTTCGCCACGGCCTGCTTCGCCGCCATGCTGACCATGGTGCTGATGGCACTGTGCTTCGCGGTGATGCTCAGGGACGTGATCTACGCCTGGTACTCCGGCTACATCGTCTGTTACGCACTCATCCTTGGCGCCGAAAGCGGCTTCGTGTTCCACCCCCTGCGCTGGCACTGGCTGGTCGACAGCGTCAACATGACCCATGCCGCCGCGGTGGCGCTGTCGATCGCGTTCGCGGCCCTGTTCATGATCCGCTTCTGCGAGCTGCGCCACTACGCGCCGATCTTCCGCGTTCCGGTACTGGCGCTGGCGGTTGGCATGATCGACCTGGCCCTGCTGCGCATCAGCCATGTGCCGGTCCTGGTGGATATCGCCGACGCCCTGTTCACCCCGCTGACTACCCTCGGCGCCTCCCTCCTGCTGCTGACGGCGCTCGCCGCGGCGGTGCGAGGCTCGCGCGCCGCCTGGCTGTTCTTTGCCGGCTGGGTGCCGTTGTTGCTGTTCACCGCAGCCAACAACGCCCACCTCAGCGGAACCTTGCTGGGCTTGGACTGGCCCGACCAGACCGGACTCGCGCTTGGCGCGTTCGAGGCCATCCTGCTTGCCGTCGGTCTGGCCGACCGCGCCCTGACCTCACGCCTCGACCGCGATGAGGTCCGTGCCCTGGCCGACCATGATGCGCTGACCGACATCTTCAACCGCCGCGCCTGGAGCGAACACGCCAACGCCGCGCTCACCGCCAGCACTTCGCGGCAGTTGGCGCTGCTGTTCCTCGACCTGGACCACTTCAAGACCCTGAACGACCGCCTCGGCCACCACGCCGGGGATCGCGCCCTGGTCGCCGTCGCCCATGCCCTCAAGGCCGAATTGCGGCCGCGCGACCTGCTCGGCCGCTACGGCGGTGAGGAATTCGTCGTGTTGCTCGATGCGACCTCGGCCGAGCACGCCATCGACGTGGGCAACCGGCTGCGCCGCCGTGTGCACCGTCTCGAGATCCCAGCCAGCAGCGACACCACGTTCCTCACCCTCAGTGTCGGCATCGCCATGCGCCAGGCCGTCGACAGCCTGCAGGCGCTGGTGGAGCGCGCCGACCAGGCGATGTACCGGGCCAAGTCCACTGGCCGCAACCAGGTGGTGATGCACGAGGACGGCATGCTCATGCGCGCGGATCGGCCACTGGTGGTCGAACGCCGCAACCGTACCGACGCGGCCCCCACCAAACCGTGAGCCACCCAGTCGTGCGCTACGCCTTGGCCAGGTCGTGCACTGCCGCCACCACGTCGGCCTCGCCCGGAAGCACCAGCAAGGCGGCGCCAGCCAGCGGGGTGAAAGTGTCGGCGCCGACCACACGGCGCAACGGCTTGGCCCCCAGTCCAGCTTCCACGATGGCAGTGATCACGCCCTCGCCGACACCGGCGCTGTGCCGCCCCTCATCGAGCACCACGATGCGCTTGGCCGTACGCGCCTGCCCGGCAATGAACTTCTCGTTCAGCGGCACCAGCCAACGCAGGTCGACCACGCGCACCTGCCAATGCAGCTCGGCCTCGATCGTGCGCGCGGCGCGCAAGGCCATGGGCACACCGTTGCCGAAGGTGAACACCACCAAGTCATCGGCCGCCTCATGGTAGACCCGGCCCTCACCCAGGGTCATGGCCTGGTCCGGCGCCGGATAGGCAAACTGCCACTCGCCGTCACCGGCCGCGTACAAATCCTTGGTCATGTACAGCGCGATCGGCTCCAGGAAGGCGCAGACACGGCCATCCACCCTGGCCAGGGCCAGCAGGGTGCGCAGCATCGTCGCGGCGTCATCGCCGCGGCTCGGGCAACCCACCACCAGCCCAGGGATGTCGCGCAAGGCGGTGATTGAATTGTCGTTGTGGAAATGCCCGCCAAAGCCCTTCTGGTAACCGAGTGAGGCAATCCGCAGCACCAGCGGATTGCGGTACTGGCCATTCGAGAAGAACTGCAGCGAGGACGCCTCGCCGCGGATCTGGTCGCAGGCATTGTGGAAATACGCCAGGTACTGGATCTCGGGGATCGGCAGCATGCCCATGTTGGCGTAGCCCTGCGCCAGGCCGAGGATCATGGTTTCGTCGAGCAGGGTGTTGAAGACGCGGGCGCCCTTGAATGCCTTCTGCAGGCCCTTGGTGACGGTGTACACGCCCCCCTTCTGCGCCACGTCCTCGCCAAACACGAGCGCCTCGGGATACTTCGCGAGCGCGTCGTGCAAGGCGTGGTTGATGAGGATGGCCAGGTGCCTAGGCGGCAGCTTCTCCGGCAACTTGTCGGCGCCGCCAAATGCCGCCAGGCGCTTGTCTGCCGGAGCGGCACGCGTGGCCTCGGCAGCCACCGCGGCGGGCGTGTACGGCGCCAGGGGCTGCACGACCTCGGCCAGCGTGGCCAGGCGCGGCCTTGCGTCGGCCGCCTCGGCCGCGGCAAAGCAGCGCTTGCGCATCGCCTCATAAACAGCCAGCAGTTCGTCCTTGCCGTAGACCCCGGCTTCCAGCGCAATGGCGGCCGAGCGCAACAGCGGATCAGTGGCCTCGAGCGCCACCAGCTCCTCGATGCTGCGCCACTCGATCTCGAAATCGCTGCCGGCATGCCCCATCAGGCGCGTGGTCTTTAGGTGCAGGAAGGTCGGCCGCCGCGTATGGCGGCAGTGCTCGACCGCCGCCGCCACCTGGGCGTAGCCGACCGCAAGGTCGAGGCTGTCGGCAAAGAAATAATCCAGGTCCGGGCGATGCTGGAAATTGTTCGCGATCCAACCCGACGGCGTCTTCACCGAGATGCCGATGCCGTTGTCCTCGCACACGAACAGGATCGGCGCCGGCAGCTTCTGATAGGCCGTCCAGGCCGCCGCATTGAAGGTCGTCTGCGCCGTCGCATGGTTGCTCGAAGCATCGCCAAACGAGCAGACCACGATGCTGTCCGCCGGCACCGGCAGCTGGTGGCCGATGCGCCCCGCCTGTTCGATGGCCACGGCGGTGCCCAGCGCCTTGGGCAGATGCGAGGCGATCGTGGAGGTCTGCGGCAGGACCCAGAGCGGCTTGCTGCCCCAGACCTTGTGCCGACCGCCAGAGGCCGGGTCTTCCTTGCTGGCGGCAAAGCTCAATGCCGAATCCTGCACCGGGTCCATGTCCGGCAACTTGCGGAAGCGCTCGGCCATGAAGCCGCCCGAGCGGTAATGCAGGAAGGCCGGGTCGGTATGCCGGGTCAGGCGCGCGACCATCGCGTTGCCTTCGTGGCCGGAGCTGCCGATGGTGTAGAACACCTTGTCCTGCTTGCGCAGCACCCGCGCCATGAGATCCAGGTGCCGGCTGACCAGCTCCGACTCGAACAACTCGCGAAAGCCCCGCACATTCAGCGCGCTGCCCGGCAGCACCGGGGCATCGTCCGCCGCCGTCGGCCGCTGCTCACCCTTCCACTGCTGCACGAACTCGATGAAGTTCTGGTCGACGATCTCGGCGCGGTTGAAGCCCTTGTGGCGGGCGCTGATGACAACTGGATTGGACATGGCGATTTGTACGAAAGGTGAGGTTGCTCTCGTGGAAGCCAGCTCGGAGGCGATGCTGTTCAAAGGCATCGCCCCCGAGCTGGCTTCCACATCCGGGGGTTCGCGCTACGCATCGGGCGTGGCAGGCGCAGCTCAGAAGGCGTTGATGCCGGTCAGCTCGCGCCCGACCACGAGTTCGTGGACGGTCTGCGTGCCCTCGTACGTGATGACCGACTCAAGGTTCAAGGCATGGCGGAGCGCGCTGTGCTCGGTGGTGATGCCGGCGCCGCCAAGGATGTCGCGGCACTGGCGTGCGACGTCGATGGCCATGCGGCAGTTGTTCCACTTCGCCAGCGAGACCTGGGTCGGGCGCAGCCGGCCGGCATCCTTCAGGCGGCCCAGCTGCAAGGACAGCAGCTGCGCGGTGGTGATACGCCGCGCCATGTCGGCCAGCTTGACCTGGATGGACTGGTTGGCGGCCAGCGGACGGCCGAACAACACGCGCTCGGCGGTGTACGCCAGGGCTTCCTTCAGACACGCCTGCGCCGCCCCGATCGGGCCCCAGGTGATGCCGTAGCGCGCCTGGTTGAGGCAACCCAGCGGCCCCTTGAGGCCCTTGACGCCAGGCAGCATGGCGCTGGCCGGCACGCGCACGTCATCGAAAAACAGCGCCGAGGTGACCGAGGCGCGCAGGCTCATCTTCTTGTGGATTTCCTGGGCCTTGAAGCCCGGCGTCGTGGTGGGGACCACGAAGCCGCGGATGCCGTCGTCGGTCTGTGCCCAGACGACGGCGATGTGCGCGAGATTGCCGTTGGTGATCCACATCTTGGCGCCGTTGATGACCCAGTCGTCGCCGGCCTTTTTTGCGTGGGTCTTCATGTTGGCTGGATCGGAGCCGCCGTGCGGCTCGGTCAAGCCGAAGCATCCGATCACCTCACCGGCGGACATGCGCGGCAGGTACTCGCGCTTCTGCTCCTCGCTGCCATACGCAAAGATCGGATACATGCACAGTGAACTCTGCACAGAGGCAAAACTGCGCAGCCCGGAGTCGCCGCGCTCGAGCTCCTGGCAGATCAGGCCATAGCTGACCCCGTTCATGCCCGCGCCGCCATATTCCTCGGGAATCGTTGCCCCAAGCAGCCCGAGGCCCGCGATGTCCGGGATCAACTCGACGGGAAACCGCGACTGGTCGAAGCAGTCGCCGATGATCGGCAGGACCTTCTCGTCGACGAAGCGCCCAACGGTGTCCTGGACCATGCGTTCCTCCTCGCTGAGCAGGGAACGGACGTCGTACAAGTCGAGTGGATCGAGGGATGGGGCGGGCATGCTGGTTCCAGGGCGTGGGCGCAGCGGGCATTGTAGCGCTCCGCCGCACGGACGGCCTTGACATGGCGCCTGCCGTGCAGCCGCCGGCGGTGACCGCCAATCCACGGCCACCGGCACCGTACCGTGGCCCGATCAGCTGTTGCCCACCCCGTGTGGCACGTGTCCGGTGGCCACGTGCTGGCGCGCCGACTCCACGTTGGCCGGCGAATCGTCGAAGAAGATGTCGGCACCGAACGCATCCAGGAATGGCCCCTTGTCGCGGCCGCCGAGGAACAGTGCCTCGTCGATGCGCACACCCCACTCGCGCAGGGTCAGGATGACGCGCTTGTGCGCCGGTGCAGACCGTGCCGTGACCAGGGCGGTGCGGATGGGAGAATGCTCGGCCGGAAACGCCGTCTGCAGGTGATGCAAGGCGGTGAGGAAACCACGGAACGGGCCCACCGACAACGGCTCGGCGGCGTGCTCGGTCTCGTTGCGGTGAAAAGCCTCCAGACCCTGTTCCCGCGACACGCGCTCACCCTCGTCCCCGAACAGCACGGCGTCGCCGTCAAAGGCAATGCGCAGTTGCTCCCCCGCGCGCGGCGGCGCCGAACTCGGCAGGATGGTGGCGGCGGCAACGCCCGCCGCGAGGGCGCGGCCGACGTCCTCGGCATTGGCCGACAAGAACAGGTCGGCCTTGAATGGCGCGATGTAGTCCGAGGTTGGCGCCCCGCTGGTAAACGCCGCGCGGCTGATCGCCAGGCCGTAGTGCTGGATGGCATTGAAGATGCGCAAGCCGGTATCGCCGGAATTGCGCGACAGCAGGATCACCTCGACCGGCGGCACGGCGCCGCTCAGCTTGTTCAAGTCGAGCAGCTTCTGCACCAGCGGAAAAGCCACGCCCGGCGCCAGGATGTCGTCCTCATGGGCAATCTGGAAGCTGCGGTAGGCGTCCAGACCCTCGCGCTGGAACAGCGCATGGCTGTCGCTGAGGTCGAACAGCGCACGCGACGAGATGGCCACCACCAGCCGGTTGTCGGCTTGCGCCGCGGCATCGTGCGCATTGTTCGTCAAGGTGCTCATGGCAGCATCATGCACGCATCGCGATCGGCGAATCCAGCCCGGCTTCTAATCGGCGGCAAACTGTTCGTCGAGAATGCGCTGCTCGAGGTTGTGCTCGGGATCGAAGAGCAGGCGCAGCCCGGCGCCTTCGGTTTGCCGGACAGTCACCGTGTGCACGTCGCGCACCTCGAGAAAATCCGCCGTGGCACTGACCGGGCGCTTGTCCGCACCCAGCACCCGGATGCGGACCTCGGTGCGATGCGGCAGGATCGCGCCACGCCAGCGTCGCGGGCGGAATGCGCTGATCGGGGTGAGCGCAAGC
>Ga0209941_1000247_pt1 | contig 89049 bp, 75 predicted proteins | sample ThiBiot_300_plan_FD_183945 | JGI IMG/M metagenome (GOLD analysis project Ga0209941, IMG submission 183945) | Wastewater bioreactor microbial communities from Cape Town, South Africa - Thiocy_solids_1 (SPAdes) | ecosystem: Engineered > Bioremediation > Thiocyanate > Unclassified | place: South...
ACAACGATTCGGTGCTGACCTACAACAACAAGCGCGAGGTGTTCCCCGCGTCGTTCGTGGCCAACAGCTTCGGGTTTGCCGCCGCCGAGCCGCTGAAGATCGAAGACCCCGCCGTGCGCGAAGTGCCAAAGGTGTCGTTCAGCTGATCGTCGCGGCATCGCGGCCGCGACGCCGCTGACCGTCCGTCGGAGCCTCCATGGATTTCTTCGCCCAACAGGCGCGCGTGCGCGGCAGCAGCCGGCGGCTGGTGATCCTGTTCGTGCTGGCGGTGATCGCCATCGTGGTGGCGATCGACGCGGTGGTCTGGTTTGCGCTTGGTCAGCATCCGGCGCCCGGTGAGCCGCCCGCGTCCAACCTGAACCTGCTGCTGGGCAGCAGCGTGATCGTGCTGGCCGGCATCGGGCTCAGTTCGCTGTTCCGCATCATGAGCCTGTCGGGTGGCGGCAAGAGCGTGGCCGAAAGCATGGGCGCGACGGTGGTGCCGCCGGACACGTCTGATCCCGCGCTGCGCCGGCTGCGCAACGTGATAGAGGAAGTGGCCATCGCCGCCGGCGTGCCGGTGCCGGACATCTACCTGATGGCCGACGAGCCGGGCATCAACGCCTTCGCTGCAGGCTACTCCGCCTCCGATGCGGCGGTGTGCGTGACGCAGGGTTGCCTGGACAACCTCACGCGTGACGAACTGCAGGGCGTGATCGCGCACGAGTTCAGCCACGTGCTCAATGGCGACATGCGGCTGAACATCCGCCTGATGGGCTTGCTGTTCGGCATCCTGGTATTGGCGGTCGTGGGGCGCCGGGTGATCTGGTTCGGCGGTGGCCGCAGCAATCGCCGCGGTGGCGGACAGGTGTGGATGATCGGCCTGGCGCTGATCGTGGTCGGCTACATCGGTTATTTCTTCGGGCGGCTGATCCAGGCCGCGGTGGCGCGCTCGCGCGAGTCGCTGGCCGACGCATCGGCCGTGCAGTTCACCCGCCAGGCCGACGGCATCGCCGGCGCGCTGAAAAAGATCGCGATCCTCAGCGAGGGTTCGCAACTGCAGGCAGCCAACAAGCAGGAGGTGGCGCACATGCTGTTCGGCGAGGCCGGCAGTTTCAACGCGCTGTTCGCCACCCATCCGCCGCTGCTCGAGCGCATCCGCGCGCTGGAACCAGGCTTCAAGGAGGCCGACCTGGCGCGCATGGCGGCGGGGATGCAGCGCGAAGCGGCGTCGCCGCCGGCGAGCGCACCGACCGCCGCCTCGGGCGTGCCGGGGTTGTCGTTGCCGCCGGTGCTGACCGGCGTGCTGGCCGGCGGCGTGGCGGCGGCTGCTCCGGCCTTCCAGCGTGCCGCGGCCGTGCAGCAGGCGATGCCGGCGAGTTTGAACGATGCCGTGCAGCAGCCGGAATCCGCGCTCGCGGTGATGCTGGCGCTGGCGCTGTCACCAGCGGCCGAGTTGCAGCCCGCGCAGCGCCGGATCGTCGCCGATGCGTTCGGCGATGACGTACAGCGCGCCGTGCAGGCGCAGGCTTCCGCCGTGGCCGCACTGGCGCCGATCGCCCGCCTGCCGCTGGTTTCGCTGGCGTTTCCCGCGCTCAGGCAACTGCCCGACGGGCGCCAGCAGACCCTGGTGCGCACGCTCGACGATCTGGTCAAGGTGGATGGCCGTGTCGACATCAACGAGTACTGCCTGGCGCGGCTGCTGCGCATTCAGCTGAGCGAGGCACGCGCGCCGCGCAGCGCGCCGGTCGATGGCGTGAAGAAACTGCCGGCCGCGCGTGACAGCGTGATCCTGGTGTGCACCGTTGTCGCCGCAGCCGGCTGCTCGGACGAGGCCGGCGCAAGGCGCGCGTGGCTGTTCGCGATGCAGCAGGCGTTTCCCGGCGAGGCGATCGAGTGGGTGCCGCCACCGGCGGCCTGGCAGGCGTCGTTCGAGCGCGCGCTGGACGATCTGGACGGCCTGAGCCCGATGGCCAAGGAACTGGTGATCCAGGCCTTGCTGCGCGCGGTCCATGCCGACGGCCAGATCAGCGTGGAGGAGGCGGAACTGCTGCGGGTGATCTGCGCCAGCCTGCATTGCCCGCTGCCGTTGTAGGGACGCGCCGACGCGCGCGATGCCCGTTGCCTTTGCAGGAGCGCGCTTGCGCGCGATGCCCTTCGTCACGTGACGGAAAGCATCGCGCACAAGCGCGCTCCTGCAGTGCTCAGCGGAGGATCAACGCGCTGGCGCGCTCGGCGATCATGATGGTGGGTGCGTTGGTGTTGCCGGTCGGCAGGGTGGGCATCACCGAGGCGTCGACCACGCGCAACCCATCCACGCCGCGCACGCGCAGCTCGCTGTCGACCACGGCGCGATCGTCCTTGCCCATGCGGCAGGTACCGACCGGGTGGTAGATGGTTTCGGCCTTGCGCCGGATGAAGTCGGCGTATTCCTCGTCGGTGTGGATGCGTCGCTCGGGGAACACCGGCGCGCCGCGGTGCGCGGCAAACGCCGGCTGGTCGAGGATCTCTCGCGACAGCCGTGCTGCCTCGATCATCATTTTCAGATCGTGGCCTTCCGCGTCGCCGAGGTAGTTGGCGTGGATCGCGATCGGTTGTGCGGGATCGGCCGAGTGCAGGCGCAGTCGGCCGCGGCTGCGCGGGTGCAGATGGCATGCATGCAACGTGTAGCCGTAGCCGGGCAGGCGGTGGCGGCCATGGTCGTCGAGCAACGCCGGCACGAAATGGAACTGCAGGTCGCAGCGCGCGTCGACGGCGAAGCGGCTGCGCACGAAGCCGCCGGCCTCGGCCACGTTGGAGCTGCCCGGTCCGTCGCGGTGGCGCAGCCAGCGCCAGCCGGCGGACAGTTCGTTGAGATGGTCGTAGCTGAGCTTGCCGGGGTTGCCGTCCAGCGTGCAGATATCCAGGTGATCCTGCAGGTTGGCGCCGACGCCGGGCAGGTCGGCGTGCACCGCGATGCCGTGCTCGCGCAGGTGATCGGCGGGGCCGACGCCGGACAGCATCAGCAGCTGCGGCGAATTGATCGCACCGGCGGCCAGGATCAACTCGCCAGCTTCGATCCGCTCCGCTTCGTGCCGGCCCTGGCGCAGTTGCACGCCGACCGCGCGTCCATGGTCCAGCAGCACGCGCTCGACCAGCACGCCGGTACGCACATGCAGGTTCGTCCGCTGGCGCACCGGTTTCAGGAACGCCGCGGCACTCGAGCAGCGCGCGCCGTTGCGCTGGGTCACCTGGTACAGGCCAAAGCCGGCCAACTGCTCGCCGTTGAAGTCGTCGTTGCGCGGATAGCCGGCGCTGCTCGCCGCATCGATCAGCGCGATGGACAACTCGTTGCGATGGCGCAGATCGGACACCCCCAGCGGGCCGCCGGTTCCGTGCAACTCGCTGGCGCCGCGGCTGTTGTCCTCGCTGCGCAGGAACCACGGCAGCACCTCGCGCCACGACCAGCGCGGATCGCCGCTGGCTTCGGCCCAGCCGTCGTAGTCGGCTGCCACGCCGCGGATGTAGCACATCGCATTGATCGAACTGGAACCGCCGAGGGTCTTGCCGCGCGGCCACCACAAGCGGCGCTGGTTGAGCGCGGGCTCCGGTTCGGTGCGGTAGTTCCAGTTCAAGGCGCGGTTGTTGGCCAGCCGCGCGATGCCTGCCGGCATGTGGATCAGCGGGTGCCAGTCCGTCGGCCCGGCTTCCAGCAGCAGCACGCGCTTGCCCGGGTCGGCGCTGAGCCGGTTGGCCAGTACGCAACCGGCCGAACCGGCGCCGGCGATGATGAAGTCGTAATGGTCCAAGTCTTCCCCCTGCGCCTGCCTGGCGATGCGCGATCGCATGCTAGGCTTGCCGCGCCCCACGCTGGATGTGCCCGTGAGTTTGCCCCGCCAAGCCGTTGTGGAACAAGCCGCCGCGCCGCTGCTGTCCGCGCTGGCGTTCTTCTTCGTGATGACGTCGTATTACATCATCCGGCCAGTCAGGGACCAGCTGAGCGGCGCCGTGGGTTCGCAGTCGCTGCCGCTTTTCTACGGCGCGGTGCTCGTGGTGATGCTGCTGATCACGCCGGTGTTCGGCATGCTGGTGGCGCGCTTCCGCCGCCGTTCGCTGCTGGCGTGGAGCTACAGCTTCTTCATCGCCTGCCTGCTCGCGTTCGTGCCCGCGTTCATGGCGCAGGCGCAGATCGGCGCGCGCACGTTGGGCGTGGTGTTCTTTGTCTGGGTCAGCGTGTTCAACCTGTTCGTGGTGTCGCTGTTCTGGAGCTTCATGGCCGACATCTTCTCCAGCGGCCGGGCGCGCCGGGTGTTTTCGCTGATCGCGCTGGGCGGTATGGCGGGCGCCATCTTCGGGCCGCTGGTCACCAAGTTGCTGGTGCACCTGGTGGGGGTGGCGCCCTTGCTGGTGGTGTCGTCGCTGGCACTGGGCGTGTCGCTGATCCTGCTGTTGCGGATCTCCGACAGTCACGATCGCCGACCCGGCAGCGACGGCAACGAGGTGATCGGCGGGTCGCTGTGGGCAGGCATTCGCCAGCTCTGGTCGCAACCTTTCCTGCGCTACATGGCCTTGCTGATGCTGTTCGGCGACGGCATCGGCACGCTGGCCTACGCGCTGGTGGCCGATTACGCGAAGGCCAACTTCGCCGACGCGGTGGCGCGGACCGCGTTCTACAACAACCTGGATCTCGCCACCAACCTGCTCGGTGCCGCCTTGCAGCTGAGCGTGACGCCGTGGCTGCTGGTCCGTCGCGGCGCCGGCTGGGGCTTGGTGCTGCCCGCGCTGGTGAACGTGGCGCTGCTGGGTGCGGTGGCGTTGATCGGCAGCGGCAGTGTCTCGTTCTTCGGTCACAGCCTGCCGCTGCTGCTGGCGGTGATGCTGGTGATCACCCGCGGCTTTGCCTACGGCATGACCAAGCCCGCGGTGGATGCGCTGTACACGCGGGTGCCGCGCGAGATGCGCTACAAGGGCAAGAATTTCGTCGAGACCGCGGTGTGGCGCTTCGGCGATCTGGTGGTGACCAGCGCGGTGAACGGTCTGCGTGCGCTGGGCCTGGGCGTGAGCGGCCTGGCTTTGGCCGGCGCCGGCGTGGCCGCACTGGCTACCATCGTGGCGCGCCGTGCCGGCTGGTCGCCGGATCTGGCGCCGGACGACCAGGCACCCGTGGAGAAGGCGGCGAAAGCGCCGGCGTGAGTCGATGCTTTCCCCACAACCCCGGCGTTCAGCCCGTGATATAGCGCTCCAGATGCTCGATCTGCTCGGCCTGCGCGTCGATCACCGCCTTGACCAGGTCGCCGATCGAGATCACGCCGACCAGCTTGCCGTCCTCGACCACCGGCAGGTGGCGGATGCGACGGTCGGTGCACAGGCGCATGCAGTCGAACACGTCGGTGTCCGGGCCGACCGTGATCGGCGTGCCGGACATGATGTCCGACACGGCGGTCTGCGAGGAGGACTTGCCCTGCAGGATCACCTTGCGCGCGTAATCGCGTTCGGAGACCACGCCGACCAGTTCGCCGTTGGCCAGCACCAGCAACGCGCCGATGCGGTGTTCGGCCATCTGCTTGATCGCCTCCAGCACCGGGGCATCGGGTGCCACGCTGAAGATGGTGCTGCCCTTGGTTTGCAGCAGGTGCCTGACTTGACTCATCTCGGGTCTCCTGGCGGTGGCCTTCGGTTGTCCGGGTTGAGTCTATCGCGCGGCGGCGTTGGCGTGTAGTGACGGGCCCTGGCGCTATTTCGGCGGCGGCGCGTCGAGGTAGTCCGGCCCGCCCAGTTGCTGCATCTGCTGCTCGATCCATGCGGTGCGGCGCTGCACGTACGCGCTCGGGCGGTCGACGTGCAGCCGGCGCGGGCTGGGCAGCACCGCCGCCAGGCGTGCGGCCTGCGCCGGCCCCAGGCGCGCGGGCGAGGTATGGTAGTAAGCCTCGCTGGCCGCGCCCACGCCGTAGATGCCGCTGCCCAGCTCGGCGATGTTCATGTACACCTCGAGGATGCGCCGCTTCGGCCAGGTCAGCTCGATCAGCACGGTGAAGTACGCCTCCAGTCCCTTGCGCACGAAGCTGCGGCCGTTCCACAGGAACAGGTTCTTGGCGGTCTGCTGGCTGATCGTGCTGGCGCCGCGCAGGCGCTTGCCGTCGTCGGCCGCGTCGATCGCCTTGTTGATGGAGTCGAAATCGAAACCGTGGTGGTAGGGAAACTTCTGGTCCTCGCCGGCCACCATCGCCAGCGGCACCCAGGGCGAGATCCGCTTCCACGGCACCCAGTGCTGGCGCAGGCGGAAACTCATGTCCCCGCGCAGCCATGCGCCGACTTGGCGCTCGACCATCACCGCCGAGGTCAGCGGCGGCACGAAGCGCAGGATCAGCACCGCCAGCCAGGTCGATCCCAGCCACGCCATGGCGAGGATGCCCAGCCAGCGAAGCAGCTTGCGCCATCGGAGTCGGCGTGACGGTGAAGACATGGCTGCAGTATACGAGGCGTTGTACCGGTGCCGTGCCGACCCCATCTGTGCCGTTTCCCTGCCTGCCTCCGCGAGAACCGATCATGCCCGTGCCGTCCGACGACGACGTGATGTACCGCTTCCTGCTGCCGCGTGCCGGCGTGCGCGGCGCGCTGGTGCGCCTGGGCGCGTCATGGCGCGAGGTGGCGGGCCGTGCCGACTATCCGACGACGTTGCGGGCGCTGCTGGGCGAGACGCTGGTGGCCAGCGCGCTGCTCACCGGCAACATCAAGCTCGATGGCGCGTTGTCGATCGAATTGAAGAGCGCGTCCGCACTGCGCCTGCTGTTCGCCGAGTGCGACGACGCCGGACGCCTGCGCGGGCTGGCACGCTGGCGCGAGCCGCTGCCCCAGCCGCTGGCGCTGAACGACCTGGCCGAGGCGATCATGGCGATCACCATGGGCAACGTCGAGCGCGGCCAGCGTTACCAGGGCCTGGTCGAACTGCGCGACGCCGGCCTGGCCGCGTCGCTGGAGAACTACTTCCGGCAGTCCGAACAGTTGCCCGCGCGATTCCTGCTGGCCAGCGATGCGACGCAGGCGGTCGGCCTGATGCTGCAGAAGATGCCCGACGAGGGCGGCCACGCCGCGGACATCGACGAGGACGCCTGGAACCGCGTGCTGCAGCTGACCGCGACGCTGGGCGTCGACGAGCTGCTGGCCACCCCGGCCGAGCCGCTGCTGTTTCGCCTGTACCACGAGGAGTCCGCGCGCCTGCTCGAAAGGCGCGCGCTGGCGTTCGGTTGCAGCTGCAGCCGCGAACGGGTCAGCGCCATGCTGCGTTCGCTCGGGCGCGACGAAGTGGAGGCCGCGCTGGCCGCGCGTGACGGCGAGATCGAGGTGGTCTGCGAGTTCTGCGCGCAGCGCTATGCGTTCGACCGCATCGACGCCGAGCACCTGCTGAGCGACAGCGCCGCCCCCGGCGCGCCGGGCACGGCGCAGTAAGGACTCCGCTCAGGCCGGCAGCAGCGGGCTGTTGGCGGCCAGCCAGGTGCTGGCCGGCTGCGGCGAGGCGAACAGGAAGCCCTGGCCGTAGCGGCAGCCGACCCGCAGCAGCGCCTGGCGCTGCGACTCCTGCTCGATGCCCTCGGCGATCACCTTCATGTGCAGCGAATCGGCCAGCACCTGGATGGCGCGCACCAGGGCCAGGCCCTGGGTGTCGCTGTCGTCCGGCGGCAGCTCGACGATGAAGGAGCGGTCGATCTTCAGGCTCTCGAACGGGTACTGGTGGAGATAGCTCAGCGAGGAATAGCCGGTGCCGAAATCGTCCAGCGCGATGCCCACGCCGTGGTTGCGCAGGTTTTTCAGGATGCGCTTCACCTGGGTGGGGTTTTCCAGCAGCGCATGTTCGGTGACTTCGATGCGGATGCAGTGGCTGGGCACGGCGTACTGGTCGAACAGCGCGAGCAGGCGCTGGTCGAGATCGACCGAACGGAAGTGCCGCCCGGACACGTTGATGCTGATGAAACCCTCGGTGCCGATCAGGCGCACCGCCTGGATGCACACCTGCTCGAAGATCTGCCAGTCGATCGCCTCGGCGCAGCCGCATTCCTCGGCGATCAGCAGGAAGTCGTGCGGCGGCAGCAGGCCGCGCTGCGGATGGTGCCAGCGCAGCAGCGCCTCGTAGCCGACGATGCGGCCGTCGGAGAGCTCGACGATCGGCTGGTAGTACGGTTCGAACTCGTTGCGGCCCAGCGCGTGGCGCAGGTCGCTCTCCATGTCCAGCAGGGACAGTGCCTCGCGGCGCAGGCGGTCGTCGAACATCGCCGCGCGATGGCGGCCACCGTCCTTGGCGTTGTACATCGCCGCGTCGGCGTCGCGCAGCAGTTCCTCCGGCTGGCGATAGTGCGGGGCGGCAAGCGCGATGCCGATCGAGGCGGAGGTGAAGATCTCCTTGGTACCCAGCCGGAACGGCGTCTGCAGCTCGTGGATGATGCGTTCGGCGATCAGCGAGGCCTTGTCGGTCTCGGTAATGCCCTCCAGCAGCACGGCAAACTCGTCCCCGCCCAGCCGCGCGACCACGTCGCGGGTCTTCAGGCAGGCGCGGATGCGGCCGCCGACCTGGAACAGCAGGTCGTCGCCGATCAGATGGCCGACCGAGTCGTTGATGACCTTGAAGCGGTCCAGGTCGATGAACAGCACCGCGAACCGCTCGTCACGGTTGGCCGCGTAGCGCTGCATCGCCTGTTCCAGCCGCTGCAGCAGCAAGGTGCGATTGGGCAGGCCGGTAAGCGAGTCGTGCAGGGTCTCGTACTTCAGCCGGCGCTCGACCCGCTCGCGTTCGGCGATCTGTTCGCGCAGGTCGCGGTTGGCCAGCGCCAGCGCGCGGGTGCGCTCGGTGACGCGGCGCTCGAGCCCGGCGTTGGCCTGCTTGAGCGAATGGGCCGCCTGCTTGCGCTGCAGCGCGTTGGCCACGTGGTAGCTGACGAAGGTCAGCAGCTCCTGGTCGCGCTCGCTGTAGTTGTGCGCCGGCGAATAGCTCTGCAGGGTAAGCACGCCCTTGGCCTTGCCGCCCCAGATCAGCGGCACGCCCAGCCAGCACACCGATGGCGCGCCGAAGTGGGCGATCTCGCCTGCGGCGTGCAGCTTGTCGATCAGCTCGGGGGTGGCCAGCAGCGGGCGGGCGGTGCGCAATACGTACTCGGTGGCGCCGCGGCCGTGCACGCGCGCCGGGCGCACGCGATCGACCTCGTCGACCGAATAGGGGAACGTCAGCTGGTCGGTCTCCTCGTCCAGCAGCGCGATGTAGAAGTTGCGCGCGTACAGCAGGCCGCTGATGACCTGGTGCACGGCGGCGTAGAACTTGTCCAGGCTTTCCGAGGTGCTGGCCAGTTCGGCGATGCGAAACAGTGCCGCCTGCAGGCGCTCGCCGCGCTGGCGCTGCAGCACCTGCTGGCGCAGCACGCGATTGGCCTCGCGCAGTGCCGCGGTGCGGTCGGTGACGCGGCGGCCCAGCTCCAGGTGCGCCTCGCGCCGTTCCAGCGCGGTCTGCACGTGTTGCGCCACGTAGTTGAGCAGCTCCATGTCGTGCCGCGAGTAATGCGTGTCCGAGCGGTAGCTCTGCACCACGATGCCGCCCGCCACGTGCCCGTCGCGCAGCATGGGCACGCCCAGCCAGTCCTCGCAGCGCGCGCCGAACAGGCGGAAACGATCGCCGATCTGCTGTACCAGGTCGTCGAGCGAACCCATCATCGGACGCCCTTGGCGCAGCAGGTTCCAGGTCAGGCTGTATTCCATCTCCTGCAGCGGCATCGGCTGGTTGAGCACGGGAAGGTCGGTGTCGACGATGTCCACGCAGTAGGTGAAGCGGATCTGGTCGGTGGCCGGGTCGTACAGCACGATGTAGAAGTTTTCCGCGTACATCAGGCTGCTGACGATCGCGTGCAGCGAGCGCATCATCTGCGGCATGTCGTGCTCGGCGCTGGCCTGGTCGGCGATCGCGTACAGCGCGCGCTGCAGGCGTTCGGCCAGCGCCAGGCGGGAGATCGCCTCGTACAGGCGGCTGGTCTCGGCCAGCTGGCGCAGGCGGATGTCCGCCAGGCGGCCCAGCCATAGCAGCGAGTCGCGCGCAGCGGGAGACGGCGGGGTCTCGTCCCATGTCATCGACAAGGTGCGCGTGGCCTGCGGGTCTTCGGCCAGGTCCAGCCATTTCTCGTCGGGGGCGCCATCTTCGTCGCGGGCGCGCCAGTGCAGGCGGCCGCGGATGCCGAGCTGGTCCAGCATCAGCTCGCAGATTTCCATCACCCCGGTGGCGTCGACTGCCTCGAACAGGCGTTCCACGGCGCCGTTCAGGGTCGCGACATCCCGGGCCGCGTGCGGCGGCTGGGAGGGTCGGATCGTCGGGCTGGCGCTCATGGCTGGTGGTCGATTCCGGAACGATTTGACGCGTCGACGTCAAAAGGCCTTTATACAGGGTGGGCCGCCGCTCCTGCCAGCGGGATCATAGCGGGAACCTGGCCCGGTCGAACGGGTCAAAGCTTGACACAGCAACCCATGCAACTGTGCGCTGGGGCGGGTTTTGGGCTGTTAGCAAAACGTAAAATGCGCTACCATCCCGATCGCACGACATCATCAACGCGAGCCGTGTTCGGATGATGGTTCCATCAGTCCTGGAGTTTCGTTCAAAAGCCATGCGTCGCCTGCCTGCCATGCTGTCGATTTTCCTGCTGCCGCTTGCGGCCGCCGGGCAATCCGTGGGCGGCGATGCGGCGCAGGCCGCGCAGTTGCTGGCGCAGCCGCAGAACGGGGCGCAGTTGACGAATGCCGACCCGGCCAGTTCCGGCGTAAACGTCCCGTTGTGGCGTGACAGCCATGGCCGCATGCTGATGCTCAAGGCCGATCGCGGCACCACGAACGACTCCGCCACGTCCCTGTATTCGCCGCTGTTGCTGCAGCCGCTCGATGCCGGCAACGCGATGGCCGCCGGCCTGCAGTACGGCGTCGGCCCGTTGCAGGCGCATGCGCAGGTCAGCCAGCGCTCGTGGCTCAACCACGGCACGCGGGTGTTCGGCAGCGAAGTGGGTGCCACCTACGACGCCGGCGATTACAGCGTCGGCGTGAGCGTGGGCGCCACCAGCACGCCCCACCGCAATGCGCCGCTGCCGCGCGTGCTGCCGGGTGCGGCGCCGGGCGGCCTGTACAGTTTCGACAGCAGCAACCAGCTCAATGCACGGGGCCGGCTGGCCCTGGGCAAGCAGACCGGCATCGACCTCGGCGCCAGCGTGGGCCGCGTGCATCTGCTGCCGGGCAACCTGCTGGGTGTCAACGTGCTCGACCAGAAGGCGCTGAGTTTCGGCGTCGACCACGGCCCGTTGAGCGGCATGCTCACCGGTCGTACCATGCAGCCCGAAGCCGGCGTGCCCGGCAGCCTGTACGGCGACCGGCGCTGGAACAGCATCGACCTGGGCGTGACCTGGCGCCTGCCGTGGCGCGGCTCGTTGAGCGTCGGCGCGCAGAACCTGTGGTCGTCCGGCACGCCGGCGAACACGCCGGTCGGCCCGGAGCCGGACCAGTCGCGCACGCCTTACGTGCAATATCACCAGGATCTCTGAGGCAGGAGTGAGCGGAGAGGAGTGAGAAACGAGAGAAATGCGCGCAAGCTGCAGCTCTTCTCTCACTTCTCACTTCTCACTTCTCACTTCTCACTTCTCACTTCTCACTTCTCACTCCTATCCGCTCACTCCTGCTTCTTGACGCGCAGGTCGCCGCTGAAGGTCTCGAGGTGGATCTTGCCGTCGCCGGCGCCGATGCTCGTGTCGAGCGAACTGCCGGGGCCGCGCTCGGCTTCGATCGGCTTGCCGAAGTCGCTGCGCAGGTCGCCGCTGAAACTGCTGGCGTGCAGTTTGGCCGAGGTGTCGGCCGGCAGGCGCAACTGCACATCGCCGCTCATGCTGTCGATGTCGATGCTGCCGCCGGCGGCCAGCTTGCCGGACAGCTGCACGTCGCCGGAGACGGTGCTCAGGGTGAGCGTCTGCCACGGCCCGCCGCCGGCCTGGATGTGGCCGGAGATGGTTTCCAGCTTGGCCGTGCGGCCCAGGGCCGGGGCCAGGATCTCGCCGCTCACGGTTTGCAGTGCGGCCTTGTCGGCCTGTCCGGAAAGCTCGATGCCGCCGCTGACACTGTCGACGTCCAGCGCAGGCGTGTTCGCGTGGATGCGGGCGTTGCCGCTGATCGTGTTGACCTTGATGTCGCCGCCGGCAAGGCCGTCGATCACCAGCGGCGCGCTGATCACCTTGACGTCCAGCGACGCGCCGCGCGGCACGTGCAGTTCCAGCGTGGTGGGCGCCATGCGGCTGTCGCCGCCGAAGTTGAACCAGCCCGAGCCCGAACCGCCGCGCGGCTCGACCTTGATCGACAGCCGGTCGTTGTCGCCGGTGATCTGCAGCGGCTTGGCGCCGTCGCCGAGTTCGCCGCCGACCTGGACTTCGTTGCGATCCCAGGCGGTGACATTCACCGAGCCGGCGATATTGCTGATGCTGATCCGCGTATTGGCGCTGGCGGCGTGCTGCAGTTGGATCGGCGTGCCGGCCAGTGCATCGCCGATGCACAGGCACAACAGCAGGGGCAGGCAGTGGGCGGTTTTCATGGGTTCTCCTCGGATGGTCATCAGCCGGCGCGGTCGGCCAGCTGGCGCAATTGCGCCTGTTGTCGTTCGGTGTGGCGCAGGAGCCGTTGCAGTGCCGCGGAATCCGGTGCCTGTTCGATCGCCAGCTGCAGTTCGAGGCGGGCGGCGTCCAGTTCGATGGCGGCGCCGGCCAGGCGCGGATCGGCGGGCTTCCAGCTGGCCTGGCGGGTCGTGCCGGCCGATTCGGCAGGTGCGGTGGGTGTGAACCACTGATGCCAAGCCATACCCACTACCAGCAGCAGCGATGCCGCCACGGCAGCGCCCGCCAGCATGCGCCGCCATGTCGCCCGGGCGGGCGGATCGGCGACGGCCTGGTCCAGCGCCGCGTCGATCGCAGGCCACAGGTCGCGGCGCGGCACATGCGGTTGCTGCAGCTCGCGCATCTGGCGGCGCCATTCGAATTCGTTCATGCGTTTTCTCCCAGCGTCTTGCGCAGCAGCTGGCGTGCGCGATGCAGTTGAGCCTTCGAGGTGCCCACCGCCATGCCCAGTTCGTCGCCGATGTCCTCGTGCCGCCAGCCTTCGATGTCGTGCAGTACCAGTACGGCGCGGGCGCGCGGCGGCAGCCTGCCGATGGCTTGTTCCAGTTCGTGTCGCTCGGCCGCGCAGAACGGCGTCTCGCCACTGTCGGGCAGGTGCTCGTCGTCCACTACGCGCACCGGATCGGCGCCGCGCGCGCGGATGTCCATCAGCGCCACGTTGACCGCCAGGCGATACAGCCAGGTGCCGAAGGAGCTTTCGTGGCGGAAGCCGGGCAATTTCTGCCAGGCGCGGATGAAGGCGTCCTGGGTGAGATCCTCCGCCCGCGCGTGGTCGTAGCCGGCCAGCCGGTGCAGCGCGCCGTAGACGCGGCCGACGTGCAGCGCGTACAGGCGCTGGAAGGCGCGACGGTCGCCCGCGGCTGCGGCGCGCACGTCGTCGCCGTCATGCGCGGCGCTGGAGACAGGCGGCATCAGGCTTCCGGAGGCAGGGCAGGCGGCGATCATCTTGCCAGCTTGGATGCCGCGGGGTGCGAAAGGGTTTGAAGCGGACGGGCCGCGCGGGCCCGTCCCTCGGGAGCGGCGAGGAAAACCACGAGCGTGGTTTTCCCGGTTGCGAGTCCGGTACGTGCCCGGACTCGCGCGTGCATCAGGACACGGCGGCCCGCCGCGCCGGCTTGGCGGTATCGGCCTGCAGCGCCTGCGCCACGCGTTGCTGCTCGCGGCGCAACCGCTCCGGCAGGCGCGGCGCGAAGGTTTGCAGGTAGGTGTCGATGGCTTCCAGCTCCGCCTGCCATCCGGCTACGTCGACCGCGAGCAATTCGTCCAGTCGCGCAGGCTCCAGCGCCAGTCCTTCCAGCTTCAGTTCGCCGGCCGCCGGCACGATGCCGATCGGGGTCTCGACGCCTTGGACATGGCCTTCGGCGCGGTCGATCATCCACTCCAGCACGCGCAGGTTCTCGCCGAAGCCCGGCCACAGGAACTTGCCGTCGGCGCCCTTGCGGAACCAGTTGACGTGGAACACCTTCGGCAGCTTCGCGCCGGGCCGGTCGAACGACAGCCAGTGCGCGAAGTAGTCGCCGTAGTGATAGCCGCAGAACGGCTTCATCGCCATCGAGTCGCGACGCAGCACGCCGACCGCGCCGGTGGCGGCAGCGGTGGTTTCCGAGCCCATCGCGGCGCCCATCAGCACGCCGTGGCTCCAGTCGCGCGCCTCCATCACCAGCGGCAGCAGCGAGGGGCGGCGGCCGCCGAACACGATCGCGCTGATCGGCACGCCTTGCGGCGCCTCGGCCTGCTCCGACCAGGTCGGGCACTGCTTCGCGCTGACCGTGAAGCGCGAGTTCGGGTGCGCGGCCGGGCCGTTGGCCGGGTCGTACGGACGTCCCTGCCAGTCGGTGACCGGGGTGCCGGGCAGGCCTTCCCACCACGGCTGGTTGTCGGCGGTGACGGCGACATTGGTGAAGATGGTGTCGTGCGAGATGCTCTGCATGGCATTGTGGTTGGTGGCGTCGCTGGTGCCCGGCGCCACGCCGAAGAAGCCGGCTTCCGGGTTGATCGCGTACAGCCGCCCGTCCGTGCCGGGGTGCATCCAGCAGATGTCGTCGCCCACCGTCCACACCTTCCAGCCGTCTCGCCGGTAGCCTTCCGGCGGAATCAGCATCGACAGGTTGGTCTTGCCGCAGGCGGAGGGGAACGCGGCGGCGACGTAGTGCGTCTCGCCGCGCGGGTTCTCGATGCCGACGATCAGCATGTGTTCGGCCAGCCAGCCTTCCGTGCGCGCCTGGTTGCTGGCGATGCGCAGCGCGTGGCACTTCTTGCCCAGCAGCGCGTTGCCGCCGTAGCCGGAGCCGTAGGACTTGATCGAGAGTTCGGCGGGGAAGTGCATGATCCAGCGACGCTCGGGATCGAGCTCACCGACCGAATGCAGCCCCTTCACGAACGTACCTTCGCGCTCGATCCGCGCCTGCGCGGCGGCGCCCATGCGGGTCATGATCTTCATGTTGGCGACCACGTACGGGCTGTCGGTGATCTCCACCCCGCAACGCGACAGCGGCGAGTCGATCGGGCCCATGCAATACGGGATCACGTACATCGTGCGGCCTTCCATGCAGCCGTCGAACAGCGCGTCGATCTTGGCGTGCGCCTCGGCCGGGTCCATCCAGTGGTTGTTCGGGCCGGCGTCCTCGCGCTTGGGGTGGCAGACCAGGGTCAGCTGCTCGACGCGGGCCACGTCCTTCGGATCGGAGCGGTGCAGGTAGCACCCCGGATGGGTGGTCTGGTTCAGTTCGATCAGGGTGCCGTCGGCCAGCATCTGCTGCACCAGCGACTGATATTCGTCCTGCGACCCGTCACACCAGTGAATCCGCGCCGGGCGGGTCAGTGCCGCCACCTGGTCGACCCATTGGGTAAGCGCTTCCAGCTTGCTGGTCATCATGTCCCTCGAAAGGCTTGTTGAAAAACGGAAGCGGCACGGTAGTTTGCGTGCACTGGTATTGCAAGGATGGGCGCAGCAACGGCAGCGCCGGAGGGCGCCGCGTGGCCGTTTGCGCAGGGCTACACCGGGGTGAGCGTGGCGATCATGTGTTCGACGTAGGCGTCGAACTCCTCGTGGCTCAGGCGCGGCAGGCCCAGGGTGAAGTTCAGTTGCAGGAAGCCGACGTAGGCGGCATAGGTCAGCCGCGCGCGGTTCAGTGCCTGCGCCGGCGGCAGGCCGGCCTCGCGATACACGGTGGTGAGGAACTCCATGCGTCGCTGCGAGACGCGGGCCATCACCGGCACCACCTGCGGATGGTCCAGTGCCTTGAGCAGCGCGGCATAGACGCGATGCGGCTGCAATTCGTGCGCGACCCGGCGGAACAGCTCGGGCAGGCGCTGGCGCGGGTCGGCGATCTGCTCGATCTGGCCGATGATCTCGCGTTCGCCGTACTGTTCCCAGCGTTCCATGGCCGCATTGAGCAGCGCTTCGCGGGTACGGAAATGCCAGTAGAAGCTGCCCTTGGTCACCCCGAGCTGGCGCGCGAGGGCTTCCACTGCCAAGGCTCCGACGCCCTGGTCGGCGATCATCTGCAGGGCGGCCAGTTCCCAATCTTCGGCCGACAGGCGCGTGCGTTCCGGCTTGCTGCTGACATTCATGTCCGTATGGTAGCGACAGCCCGGGCATTTGTAATGGGGCGGAGTCTATAGGCGTGCGCCGCGGCCCGGCGAGCGGTTGACGGCCATCGCACAGGCAATCCATACTCTCCCGTATGGTCAATCCGATCCCGATGCCCCATACCGTCGAACGCGTCGCTGCAGGCGACCTGCGCCTGGCGGTGGAAACCTGGAACCCGCAGGGGACGCCGGGCCTGCTGTTCGCGCACGGCTTCGGCCAGACCCGCGGGGCGTGGAACGCCGCCGCCGCGGCGCTCGCCCGGACGGGTTGCCGCTGCGTCACGTTCGACGCCCGCGGTCATGGCGAGAGCGATCGCGTGGACGCCGCGACCGGCTATCACATGGACCAGTTCGCCGACGACCTGTTGCGCCTGGCCGCCTCGCAGCCGCAGCCACCGATCCTGGTGGGCGCCTCGATGGGTGGCCTGCTCGGCATCGTGCTGGCCGGCGAACGGCGACCCTCACCGTTCCGTGCGCTGGTGCTGGTCGACATCACGCCGCGCTGGGAAACCGCAGGCGTGCAACGCATCCTGGCCTTCATGCAGGCACACCCGGACGGCTTCGCCAACTATGCCGACGCGGCCGAGCAGGTAGCCGCCTACCTGCCGCAGCGGCGCGAGCGCAAGAGCGCCGAGCAATTGCGGCCGCTGCTGCGCGAGGGTGCCGACGGCCGGCTGCGCTGGCATTGGGACCCGGCGTTGCTGGCCGGCGACCTGGTGCAGGAGAGCGAGCGCTACCAGCCGCGCCTGCTGGCCGCGGCGGCGAACATCGACGTGCCGGTGCTGCTGCTGTCCGGCGGCCGCAGCGACGTCGTCTCGCGCGGCACCGTGGACGAGTTCCTGCAACTGGTGCCGCAGGCGCGCCATGTCGAGCTGGCGCACGCCACGCACATGGTGGCCGGCGACGCCAATGACGCCTTTGCCAATGAAGTGATCCACTACGTGCACCACCTTGAAATCCCCGTGACGCCGCGTACCGCCGGCGCCGCCCCCTGACCCTGAGAGGTGTCGAGATGTCCGTGTTGCTTACCTTGCTGGCGGCGTTGATTGCCTCCGGCGTCTGCGCCTATCACCGCACCAGCCTGCGTACCTGGGCCATCGTCACCGTCGTCGCCACTCTCGTGGTGGGTCTGCTGGTGCGCGCGCCGGCCACGATGGTGATCCTGCTCCTCATCGAGCTGGCGATCGCGCTGCCGCTGCTGATGGTGGACTTCCGCCGCAAGCAGATCAGCGCGCCGCTGCTGAAAATGTTCGCGAAAGTCACGCCGAAGCTTTCCGAAACGGAACAGACCGCGCTGGAAGCCGGCACCGTGGGTTTCGAGGGCGAGCTGTTCTCCGGCAAGCCGGACTGGCATGAACTGCTGAAGCAGCCCAGGCCCGAGCTCTCCGTGGAGGAGCAGGCCTTCATGGACGGCCCGGTGGAAGAGCTGTGCGCGATGATCGACGACTGGCAGATCACGCACGAACTGGCCGACCTGCCGCCGAACGTGTGGGAGTTCATCAAGAAGAACAAGTTCTTCGGCATGATCATCCCCAAGCAGTACGGCGGCCTGCAGTTCTCCGCGCTGGCGCACTCGGCGGTGCTGCAGAAGCTGTCCACGATGTCGGCCACGGTGTCCTCGACCGTGGCGGTGCCGAACTCGCTGGGCCCGGCCGAGCTGCTGCTGCACTACGGCACCGACGAGCAGAAAAACCACTACCTGCCGCGCCTCGCCGTCGGCGAGGAAATCCCCTGTTTCGCGCTGACCGGGCCGTATGCGGGCTCTGATGCCACCTCGATTCCCGACGTGGGCATCGTCTGCAAGCAGATGGTCGACGGCGTGGAAACGCTGGGACTCAAGCTCACCTTCGACAAGCGCTACATCACGCTGGCGCCGATCGCCACGGTGGTCGGCCTCGCCTTCCGCATGTACGACCCCGAGCACCTGCTGGGTGAAGAAGAGGATCTGGGCATCAGCCTGGCGCTGCTGCCGCGCTCGACGCCGGGGCTGCAGATCGGCCGCCGCCATTTCCCGCTGAACATTCCGTTCCAGAACGGCCCGGTGCACGGCAAGGACGTGTTCGCGCCGCTGTCGGTGCTGATCGGCGGACCGAAGATGGCCGGCCACGGCTGGCGCATGCTGGTCGAGGTGCTGTCGGTGGGCCGCGCGATCTCGCTGCCGTCCAACGCCACCGGCGGCATGCGCGCCTCGGCGCTGGCCACCGGCACCTACGCGCGCATGCGCAAGCAGTTCGGCCTGGCGGTGGCGCGCTTCGAGGGTGTCGAGGAGGCACTGGCGCGCATCGGCGGCCTGGCTTACGCCACCGCCGCGCTGTCGCGCGTCACGGCGGCGGCGGTCGATCGCGGCGAGAAGCCGGCGGTCACCTCGGCGATTGCCAAGTACCACGCCACCGAGTGGGCGCGCCAGGTGGCGGCCGACACGATGGACGTGCACGGCGGCAAGGCGGTGCAGCTCGGGCCGAAGAACTACGCCGGCCGCGGCTGGTCGGCGGTGCCGATCGCGATCACGGTGGAAGGCGCCAACATCATGACGCGCAGCCTGATGATCTTCGGCCAGGGCGCGATCCGCTGCCATCCGTACGTGCTGAAGGAAATGCAGGCGCTGTCGATCGCCGACCGCGGCGAGCAGCTGAAGACGTTCGACCGGTTGCTGTTCGGCCACCTCGGCTTCGGCATCTCCAACGCGGTGCGCAGCTTCGCGATGGGCCTCTCCGGCGCGCGCATCGGCGAGACCGCCGGCGATGCCTACACCCGCCGCTACTATCGCAAGCTCGATCGCTACTCCGCCGCGCTGGCGCTGTGCGCCGACGTATTCATGGGCGTGCTCGGCGGCAAGCTGAAGTTCAAGGAGAAACTGTCGGCCCGCCTGGGCGACGTGCTGAGCTACCTGTACATCGCCAGCGCCATGCTCAAGCAGTACGAGGACAACGGCCGGCCGGAAGCCGACCGCCCGTTCCTGGCCTGGGGTTTCCACGAGTGCATGTGGCTGATCCAGAATGCGCTGGACGGCGCGATCCGCAATTTCCCGGTGCGCCCGGTGGCGTGGCTGCTGCGCGTCCTGGTGTTCCCGCTGGGCCGCCGCGAGGTGCCGCCGTCCGATCGTCTGGGCCGCCGCGTCGCCGCGCTGCTCACCGCGCCGAACGAGGCGCTCGACCGCCTCACCGACTGGGTCTACACCACGCCCACGCCGAACAACACGATCGGCCGCATGAAGGCGCTGCTGCCGGACGTGATCGCCGCCGAGCCGGTCGACCGCAAGTTCGGCAAGGCGCTCAAGTCCGGTCAGTTCAGCTCGCACGACTATCTTGACCAGCTCGTCGAAGCACAGCAGGCCGGGGTGATTTCCGAAGCGGAGGCGGAGCTGCTCAGGCGCGTGCGCGAGGGCGTGTTCGAGTTCATCTCGGTCGACGATTTCGATACCGACGAGATGCGTGCGTTCAAGACGCGCGCGGACGCCGGGTGAGCCTTGCGGACCGGTTCCATTCTGGAGGGTGACCGGTGAGCACCTCGGTGCTGTCGCTGTATCGGCGCATCACGCGCTGGCCCGCGGGCCACTGGCTCTTCTCGCGGCTGATCTGCCTGAAGGCGCCGTATTTCACCACCATCGCGCCGCGCTTCGTGACATTGCAGCCGGGCCGCTGCGAGGTACGCATCCGCGATCGCCGGCGCGTGCACAACCACATCGGCACGGTGCACGCGATCGCGCTGTGCAACCTGGCCGAGCTCGCTGCCGGCATGATGGCCGAGGCGACCGTGCCGGCGGACATGCGCTGGATACCCAAGGGCATGAGCGTCGAGTACCTGAAGAAGGCGGTCGGCTCGATGCACGGCACGGCGACCCCGGAGGCGGCCGCGCCGCTGGCGGGTGCGAGCGGGGAATGGCCGGTCAGGGTAGAGGTGGTCGATGGCGCGGGCGACACGGTGTTCCGCGCACGCGTGCTGATGTGGTTGTCCCCGCGCAAGCGCGGCTGAACCTCACGGGCTCCGGCGCCGCCAGCACGGCGGCACGATGCTGCCGCGGCGCAGGGCGACGGCGAGCAGGCCCAGCGAACACAGCGTGCACAGGCTCAGCGCCACCACCGACGCCTCGGCGCCGAACACGCCGCCGCTGAGCCAGTCCGGACCGTGGCGGCTGGAAACCAGCCAGCCTTCCGCCTGCGAGCCCGACACCGGGATGCCAAAGATCGTGCCCTGGGCGAAGTTCCACGCCGCGTGCACGCCCATGCACACCGGCAGCGAGCGCGTCACGTGGTAGAGCAGGCCGAACAGCAGGCCCGCCTCGATCGCGATTGCCGCCGAGCTCCACAGCGTGGCGCCGGGGTTGGCGATGTGCACCGCGCCGAACAGCAGGGCCGAGATGGCCAGGGCCCACCACGTTCCCAGGCCTTCCTCGACGATGCGAAACAGCACGCCGCGGAACATGATCTCCTCGCCGACACCGGCGCCCAGCCCCACGACCAGCAGCGCACCCAGCCAGGGCGCGTCAGCGCGGATGGCCTCCACGTGGTAGCTGCCGGCCAGCCACAAGGCCGCCACCACGGCGCTGAACAGGACCAGCCCGATCAGCACGCCAAGCAGGCCTTGCGGCAACAGCGTGCGCGGGGCCAGCTCGGCGAGCGGCCGGCGTTCGATCAGCCTCACCAGGATCAGATATGCCGCCAGCGGTACCAGCGCACGCAGGACGAACTGCGCCAGGTCGCGCTGCAACACCGGCGTGTCCTTGTCCAGGCCGAGTGCGAAGAAGGCGAACTGCACCGCCACCATGAGACCCGCCAGCCAGGCCACGAAGATCGCGATCCGCGCCGGCGGGGAAAACAGCAGCCAACGCTGCCACCGAGGTGCCGTGGCCGGTGTGGAAAACGCCAACGTCTGTTGTTGCATGCAGCCTCCCCTTGTGCGAACGCCCAAGGTAGCGGCGTGCCGGCGCGCTGGCCAGTGGGGCAGGGTGCCCGGCTTTGCTCAGGCTTCCACGGAGGCGGCATGCTCGCGGGTGGCGGCGAAGCGCACCTGCGGCCAGCGCTCCTGCGCCAGCTGCAGGTTGACCCGCGTCGGCGCGATGTAGACCAGCTCGCCGGCACCGTCGATGGCCAGGTGCATCGCGTTCTTCTCGCGAAACTCATCCATCTTCTTCTCGTCGTCGCAATGCACCCAGCGCGCGGTGCTCACGCCGACCGGCTCGAAGCTGGCGTCGACGTTGTATTCGTCCTTCAGTCGGTACGCCACGACCTCGAACTGCAGCACGCCGACCGCGCCGAGGATCAGGTCGTTCGACATCAGCGGGCGGAAGAACTGCGTGGCGCCTTCCTCGGAAAGCTGCGCCAGGCCCTTCTGCAGCGCCTTCATCTTCAGCGGGTCGCGCAGCCGCGCGCGGCGGAACAGCTCGGGCGCGAAGTTCGGGATGCCGGTGAAGGTGACCAGCTCGCCCTCGGTGAAGGTGTCGCCGATGGTGATGGTGCCGTGGTTGTGCAGGCCGATCACGTCGCCCGGGTAAGCCGTCTCGACGATCTCGCGGTCGCTGGCCATGAAGGTCAGCGCGTTGGCGATGCGCACCTCCTTGCTGGTGCGCGTCTGGATCATCTTCATGCCGGCGTTGTAGGTGCCCGAGCACACGCGCATGAACGCGACGCGGTCGCGGTGCGCCGGGTCCATGTTGGCCTGGATCTTGAACACGAAGCCGGACAGCTTCTCCTCCTCCGGCTGGATCTCGCGCGTGGTGGTGGCGCGCGGGCGCGGGCTGGGCGCGTGCTCGACGAAGAAGTCCAGCAGCAGCTGCACGCCGAAATTGTTCACCGCCGAGCCGAAGAACACCGGCGTCTGCCGGCCGGCCAGGTACTCGTCGATATCGAACGTGGGCGCGGCGCCCTGCACCAGCTCCAGTTCCTCGCGCAGCTCGCGCATCGCCTCCGCACCGATCTTCTCTTCCAGCCCCGGTGCATCCAGGCCCTTGAAGATGGTCGAGTCCTGTCGCGTGAAGTTCTTGCCCGCCTCGAAGATGTGCACCTCGTCCAGCGCCAGGTGGTACACGCCCTTCAGCCGCTTGCCCATGCCGATCGGCCAGGTCAGCGGCGCGCAGGCGATGCCCAGCACCGACTCCACCTCGTCCAGCAGTTCGATCGGCGAGCGGCCCTCGCGGTCGAGCTTGTTGATGAAGGTCATGATCGGCGTGTCGCGCAGCCGGCACACTTCCATCAGCTTGATCGTGCGCTCCTCCACGCCCTTGGCGCAGTCGATCACCATCAGCGCCGAATCCACCGCGGTCAGCACGCGGTAGGTGTCCTCGGAGAAATCCGCGTGTCCCGGTGTGTCGAGCAGGTTGACGATCTTGCCGTCGTACGGGAACTGCATCACCGACGAGGTCACCGAAATCCCGCGCTCCTTCTCCAGCGCCATCCAGTCCGAGGTGGCGCTGCGCGACGTCTTGCGGCTCTTCACCGAGCCGGCCATCTGGATCGCACCGCCGAACAGCAGCAGCTTCTCGGTCAGCGTGGTTTTGCCCGCGTCAGGATGGCTGACGATGGCGAAGGTGCGGCGGCGGCGGGTTTCTTGGAGATGCGAGAGCATGGAGGCGGGTCGGCTAGAGCGCGAACCGGTAATTGTAGCGTGGATCGGGGGTTGGCCTCTTGCTCCCTCTCCCGCGGCAGTCACCTTGGGGCCCCGCTGTAGGAGCCCGCTCGCGGGCGATGCTGTTGCCCTTTGATTTGATGATTCAAAGCGAAGAGCTTTCGTGCGCCTGCGGCGCCCGAGGTACTTCTCTTTTGCTTGTCCAAAAGAGAAGTACCCAAGAGAAAACGACACCCCGCTTGGCGCTTGCCGGGCATCGGGCAACCGCTCCTGCGTTGCCTCAACTCGGGCATCCATGCCCTCGCCATGCCCGGCAAGTCCGTGAGCCGGGGCCGGGCTTTTCGAACGGGCATCGGGCAACTGCTCCTGCGTTGCCTCAACTCCGGCATCCATGCCGTCGCCTGCCCGTGCGAAAAGGAGTCGACCTCCTGTCGACTCCCGCTGTGCGGCCTGTCGCCCCCGCCTCACCGCCGCACAGGGGCCCCGGGTAGAGCGGCGCGCCATCCTGGCGCGCACTCGGTGCGCCACCGCTGCGCGGTGGCGAAAGAGCCGATCGCCAGAGCCTTTACCTTTGAGCGTCATTCCCGGGTATGCGAGTGTCTCATCTCAGTTTGGCCAGAAGCAGGCCTCAGTATCCTGCTCTGTAAACTTAGGCTTCCCCCGCATCAAGGCGCCGCGTCATCCTGAAGCGGGCGTGCTCTTTGGCTCGGTGGCCGTTACTTGTTGATGCAGCACTTCTTCCATTTGCGACCGCTGCCGCACGGGCACGGTTCATTACGGCCGACCTTGGGTGTTGACCGTCCGCCGCGGAATACGCGCTCGTAGGCCACTTTTGGGGACGTAGGCTCTTTCATCCCAGCCGTCGCGACGTCCAGGGCATCGTCCTGTTCCCAAGGCTCGGAAAGGCGCAGTCCAAATCGCAGTAACGCATCTCCCGGCGTGAGGCACATGCCGAACCACCGGTCCGCCTTCTGCCGGTACTTGCGACGGGCGCAGTACGTAGCGAGATTCCGACTTGCCGCGCCCTCCAACTCGGGAGAGCACACTGCGGTGAAGCCGCTGCGATCGGGGAACATCATCGTCACGTCGTGCGGTTTGCCGTCCTGGGCGGCGCGGCGGGCTTGCTGGTCGATCATGCGACTGAGATCGTCGAACGCGTCGCCGCTCATCTCGAGCAACTGGAAACCCTGGTCCAAGACCGCCGGTTCGGGGCGGGCTTCGATCTGGCGCACGATGCGCCCGAGCGTCTTACCTTCAAAGCGCGTCATGAACCCTTCGGGCATCGCGGCACCGGACAGTCCGCGGCGTCGCACCGCCATGGCAATGTCCACGTCGGCTGTGAAGTCTTCAGCGATCTGCAGCATCGACATCTCGTCTTCGAGCCACAGATTGTGCTTGAGGTGGTAGGCGAGGATCGACAGCTCCTGTGCGGCCAGGAGGCGATCTCCGTAGCGAGTCCGCCGTGCGATGTAGCTGAGTAAGTGCAGGGGCGTTGGCAACAACTCGGTCAGCACGTCGATCAGAAATACGTCGGTGACCAAAGCAGCCTGCACGCGCGGAACCTCCCGCGTCTTGAGGAATTGGCGCGTCTGGAAGCTCAGGGCGGGGTAGTGGTCGCTGACCACGCAAAACATGAAGATCTCGGTCACTTCGACAGGCAGCTCCACGTCTGCCCCGTTTGCGTGCGCGAACCGGAAGCGCGCGTCCCCCATGCACTCGGCGCAGGTTAGGCCCTGGTCGTAGGCCTCTTGGACGCTCTTCTTGAAGTCGTCGCGGATGATCTGGTCATTTCCCTTACGCGCCTCAACGGTCAGGCGTTTGGACTTGGCCTGGACGATGATCGCGCGGTCAGCCCAGAGCACCAGGACATCGATTTCGGCAATTTTGGTCTTGCCCTGCCAGATGTCGATGTTCGTGAGCACATGGTCGGCGCCGAACACGGCGGCTAGCCGCTCGGCGACGAAGTTTTCGGTGAACTCACCGCGGTTCCGGTCACGCTTGGGCAGGTATGCCTTGTCCGCCTGCATCCAGTAGAAGGGCGAGTCATAAATGGCTTCGGCCAAGGCGTAGTTCTGCAGCGAGAGAAATTCACCCGTGGGGAGCCGAAGAAGCGGCGTGGCCGCGATCTGGTTGAAGTCTTGCAACCCGGCAAAACGGGAGTTGGTGTCGCCCACCGCCACCGTAAATGCGAGCAGGATGCGTTCTATTAGCTCTGGTTCCAGCCCGGACTGAGCTGCGATTTCGGCGGGAGTCAGGCAGAACGCTGGCAGCATCGTCCACTGCTCGGGAGGCAGGCTGCGCATCGACTCCATGGTTGTCGGAAACCGGTCCATGAGGACACCATCGGCCGCCTCTGCGACGACGCACGCCTGCGCGATCGTGAAGCCGTAGTTCGCCTGGAGCCAATTGGCATCCGCCGCGTAGCGTTGTGCGGCCAGATCCACATACTGAAAGTTGTAGGCCGATTCAGCGGCGTAGAAGATCGGCTCGCGCATCGCCGCGCCCGAATCGAAGGGGTTGACCTGTTCGCCGCGCTTCAGAGCCGCTAGCGCCTCGTCGAGCGAGAACGCTCCGGATAGCGCATCATGGAGTTCCTGTAGCAGCCGGTCGCTTGCCTCGATGTATTCCTGCAGCATGGCTGGGGCCGGGAGCGCCCAGTCGATCGGGGCTTTGATCATCAGCCCAACGAGGGTGTTGATTTCGGTACGCAACAGGCGGCTGGGATTGAAGCGATCCCGCATTTCCTCCTCGGTGACGCGCTCGGTGTAGATGAGCATGTTGTCGCGGAAACACAGGTACGCCACGGCGTGCACGTAGCCGGGTTGTGTGCACAAGGCCTGAAGGTCGGCGAGAACGTCTTGCTCGGAGCGGCTTGCTTCCCGAGGGAGGTGCCGAACAGTTTTCTTGAGTTGGGGCAGCTTCTTCATGGAGTGAGTCGTGGAGGATCGCCGAGAGAGTCGCGGCCAAAAACAGGTGAGAAAGGATGCGTACGCATCTTTAATGGCTGCGAATCTAGCTCAATAGATCCCGACCGGGTTCGCAGGAGCGTCCGCTTCGGGTCGAGGACAGACATTACGACAGCCCGGCCACCTGCCTCACTTCGCCAACTGCACCAACACCCGATGCCAGAATTCCAACCCCGCCTCAACCTCCGAAGCCGGCAACTTTTCGTTGAGCCCGTGGGCGAAGCTGTCGTCCGGTTTGGTGAAGGCCGCATCGATGCCGTAGCTGGGCACGCCGGCGTTGCGGAAGTGCATGCTGTCGGAGGCGCCGGCGGACATGCTCGGCACCACTTCCACGCCGGGGAAGCGCGCGTGCACGGCGGCGGTGACGGCGGCGATCACGTCCTGGCGCAGCGGCGAGGCGGGGCTGGCTACCGGGGCAGGCGGCAGCACGGTGACGCTGGCGGACTGGTCGTCGATCACCTTGACCAGGGTGTCGCGCACGCTGTCGACCGGCGTGCCGGGGAGGATGCGGCAGTTGATGTTGACGCTGGCGCTTTGCGGCAGCGCGTTGAGCGCGTGGCCGCCGTTGAGCATGGTCGCCACGCAGGTGGTGCGGATCTGGCCGACGTAGGCGGGGTCGGCGGAGATGGTGGCCGCGGCGGCGGCATCGTCGGGGTGGGCGGCGAACTGCGTCATCGCCGTGCCGAGCGGGCCGGGCGTGTGGGCGCCGAGCGCGCGCAGCGAGGCGAGCGTGATCTCGTTGCTCTGCGGCGGAAACTGGTGGGCGGCGACGCGGTCGATGATGCGCGCCAGGCGGTAGATGGCGTTGTCGTCGTTGGGCTCGCTGGAGTGTCCACCGGGTGAGCTCAGGGCGATGCGGAAGTCCGCGTAGGTCTTCTCGGCGGCCTGGATCTGGTACAGCGCCGGCTTGCCGGTCTGCGGATTCAAGGTGCCACCGCCAGCGTCGGCGTTGAGCAGGAATTCGGCGTCGTGATAGCGCCGGGCCAGTTCGCGGGTCGAGGCCATCGCGGTCTCTTCATCGCCGGACAGCAGCAGGATCAGGTCGTGGCGCGGCTGGAAGCCTTCGCGCTTGAGCCGGATCAGCGTCTCGACCAGCACCACCACGCCGGTCTTCATGTCGGCGGTGCCGCGGCCGTAGAGATAGCCGTTCTCCTCGATCAGGGTGAACGGGTCGCGGGTCCAGTCCGCGCGTTTCGCCGCCACCACGTCCATGTGCCCGGACAGCAGGATCGGCTTGCCTTCACCGGTGCCGCGGTAGCGCGCCACCAACGCGGCGGTTTCGCCGACCGGGATGATCTCGACATCGCTGGCCGCAAAGCCGCCGGCCTTGAGCCTGTCGGACAGGTACGCAGCCAGCACCGGCACCTGGTGCTGGCCTTCGACGGTGGGAATGCTGATGGCGTGCTTCAGCATGGCCATGGTTTCGGGCAGGGCTTCGGCCGTGGTGTCGGCGCGGGCCATGCCGATGCCGGCGCAGAGGACCAGCGTGGCCGCCGCGATGGAGCCGAGTGCGCGTGGAGCATTCATGCGAGATCCCCTTGCCTGTGTCGGACGATGCCCGAGTATGCGCGGCAGCCGGCGCGCCTGCATATGTCGGGTTGGCTGCGCGGTCGTGCTAACCTTGCCGCCGGTTGCGCCGGCCTGGCCGACGCCGCCACACCCCTTGGGGAGTAGCCTGCCTCGTTTCCGCGAGGCGTCTTCGTCAACATGCTCGGCGTCCATCCGCCGTGGCGAAGACACCGATCCTGGTTGGCGAGACCAACGGCTCACGGCGCCACGACGGTCGGGCGCGCCGTGGTGCCGTTGCGCCCGCCCGACCGTTTGGCCACTCATGAATCCCATCTCCATCCTGTTGCTCGGCTTCGCCATGTCCACCGACGCGTTCGCCGCGGCGATCGGCAAGGGCGCCGCCATGACCCGGCCCCGGCTCAGCCAGGCCATGCGCGCCGGCGCGATCTTCGGCGTGATCGAGGCGATCACCCCGGTGCTCGGCTGGCTGCTGGGCAAGGGCGCCGCGCGCTACATCGAGGCGTGGGATCACTGGGCCGCGTTCGCCCTGCTGCTGGTACTGGGCCTGCACATGATCTGGAACGGCCTCAGGCCCGAGCCGGACGAGCCGGTGGAGGAGGCGAGCAGGCACGGTTTCCTCGGCCTGGCGCTTACCGGGTTGTCCACCAGCATCGATGCGCTGGCGGTGGGCGTGGGCCTCGCCTTCGTCGACACCCCGATCGCCGTGGTGGCCGTGGTGATCGGCCTGTGCACCTTCTGCATGGTCACGCTGGGCATCATGCTGGGGCGGGTGCTGGGCGAGATGGTCGGCAAGCGTGCGGAGGTGGCCGGCGGGGTGATCCTGATCGGCGTGGGCCTGGTGATCGTGTACGAGCATCTGTCGGCATGACGGGCACCGCCATCGGCTCGCACGTCCAGGACTTGTCGACGGTTTCCGAGCCGATGGCGCGGGTTGCCTGTTACCGCCTGGGCAAGTTGCCTTGCGGTGGGCAAGGCCATGTTTCCGGAGATGGGTCCGATTCCGTCGCGTGCGGACTGGACGATGGCTGCCAGTCGATCTGCTGGCGAAAATCGTGAAGCAGTGACTCAAAGGCCCAGATCTGCACCGGGGCGACCTGCCCGTAATCGAAGACGCACCACGAGCCGTGGTCGGACTCGACCCGCATGATGGCGGAATAGTCATCCGTCCATTGCCCGGCGTATTCCTGTTTCCTTGCTGTTCCCATCGCCGCCTGCGCGAGCTGTGTCGCCCTGGCGAAAAGCTCGGGCGAGATGGCGGCGTCGAAATATTGGGCGTGTCCGTTGACGGCATCACGGGTAACCAGCGTGGCCGGGCCATCCCGGCGCAGCGTCATGACGTAGACCGGGCATGCGCCCAGGCACGAGGTGCGCTCGAGGGAGATCGACCGCAAGGGAAACAGGGCCTTGGCGGCCGGGTTTGGCATCTGGCCGAATCGGAAGTCGCCGGCCTCGATGTGGCCCTGCAGATCAGGCGCGCTCTGGACCGGTGCCGATCCGGATGATTCGGCAGCTTTCGATGACGCGATGTCCAGCGACGCTGACACCCATAACGCGAGGACCACGATGCCCAGCAGGGTTGCCGTAAGCACCAGGACATTGCGCCTATCGACTCGCCCGGACATGTCGACTACCTCGCCAGTTTCATCAACAGACTGTGCCAGAAATCCAGTGCCGTCAACGAATCCTTCCGGCCGGGAGCGTTCCGATCTGATCTGCGGCCTGGCTACTTCGCTTCCTTCTCCATCAGCTTCTCCACCATGCTGGCGGGCACTTCCTGGTAGTGGTCGAAGATCATGCTGAAGTTGCCGCGGCCGCTGGTGGCCGAGCGCAGGAAGTTGATGTAGCCGAACATCTCCGACAGCGGCACGAAACCCTGCACGAAGGCCGACGTGCCTTTCTGGCCCTGGTCGGAGATGCTGCCGCGGCGACGGTTGATGTCGCCGATGATGTCGCCGAGGTAGCTCGCCTCGGTGACCACCTCCAGGCTCATGATCGGTTCGAGCAGCTTCGGCTTGCTGAGCTTCTGGGCCTCGCGGAAGCAGGCGCGCCCGGCGATCTCGAAGGCCAGTGCGGAGGAGTCCACGTCGTGGTATTTGCCGTCGATCAGGCGCGCCTTGAAATCCACCACCTCGTAGCCGGCCACCTGGCCCTGGCGCGATTCGACCTCGATCGCGTGCTGCACCGCGGGGATGTATTCGCGCGGCACCCGGCCGCCGACCACCTCGTCGGAGAACACCACGCCCGAGCCCGGCTCGCCCGGCTCGAAGATGATCGTCACCTCGGCGAACTGGCCGGAGCCGCCGGACTGCTTCTTGTGCGTGTAGGTGTGCTCCACCGTCTGCCCGAACGCCTCGCGGAAGCTGACCTTGGGCTTGCCCATGTTCGCTTCCACGCCCAGCTCGGTGCGCATGCGGTCGATGGTGATTTCCAGGTGCAGCTCGCCCATGCCCTTGAGCACGGTCTGGCCGGTTTCCTGGTCCACCTCCATGCGCAGCGAGGGGTCGGCCTTGACCATCTTGTAGAGCGCGGTGGAGAGCTTGTCGACGTCGTTGCGGTTCTTCGGCTCCACCGACACGCTGATCACCGGGTCGGGGAAGCGCATGCGTTCGAGCAGGGCCGGGTGCGCCGGGTCGCTCAGCGAGTCGCCGGTCTCGGTCTCCTTCATCGAGACGAAGGCGCAGATGTCGCCGGCGCGGGTCTCGTCGATCTCGCGGGTGTGGTCGGCCTGCACCTCGACGATGCGGCCCACGCGCTCCTTCTTGCCGCGGGTGACGTTGAGCAGGGTGTCGCCCTTCCGGATCACGCCGGAGTAGATGCGGCAGAAGGTCAGCGTGCCGAACTGGTCGTTGATGACCTTGAACGCCAGCGCGCGCGCGGGCGCATCGTCGGTGACCGGCTGTTCGCCGATGGCGTTGCCGTCCTCGTCGACGATGGAGATGCCGCCGTTCTCGCCCGGGTAGGGCATGTAGTCGACCACGGCATCCAGCAGCTGCTGCACGCCCTTGTTCTTGTACGAGGAGCCGCACAGCACCGGCACCAGCTTGCCGCTGACGCAGCCCGTGCGGATGCACTTCTTCAGCACTTCCGGGTCGTGCTCGCCGGTTTCGATCAGGCGCTCGAAGGCGTCATCGTCCATCGCCAGGGCATGTTCGAGCAGCTCCTGGCGCAGCGCGGGCAGTTGCGAGAGCCACTCGTTGTCGGCGGCCGTGGCGAACTTCAGGCGCTGCTGCGCCTCCTCGAAAGAGACAGTTTCCCACTTGCTGTTCTTGTCGTCGGACTGCCAGATCAGCGCCACGCCGGCGACCAGGTCGGCCATGCCGCAGAACTCGTCGCTGCTGCCCAGCGGCACCTGGCACAGCAGCGCCGGCGCATTCAGGCGTTCGCGGATGCCCTTCACGCAGTGCGCGAAGTTGGCGCCGATGCGGTCCATCTTGTTGACGTAGCACAGCCGCGGCACGTGGTACTGGTCGGCCAGGCGCCAGTTGGTCTCGGTCTGCGGCTCCACGCCGGCGACGCCGTCGAACACGACCACGGCGCCGTCCAGCACGCGCAGCGAGCGGTTCACCTCGATGGTGAAATCGACGTGGCCCGGGGTATCGATCAGGTTGATCTGATGGCCCTTCCACTCCGTGGTCACCGCCGCCGACTGGATCGTGATGCCACGCTTGCGCTCCTGCTCCATGTAGTCGGTGGTGGTGGAGCCCTTGCCGTCCTTGGTCTCGTGCGTGTTGACGATCTGGTGCTTGCGGCCGGTGTAATACAGCACGCGCTCGGTCGTGGTGGTCTTGCCCGCGTCGATGTGCGCGATGATGCCGATGTTGCGAAAACGTTGCAGAGGTTTGCTGCGAGCCATGACGCGCGTCCATTGGAGAGGGCCGGAAGCGCAGGATGCGACCGGCGATCCGCCCATTGTAGCGAGGAGGGACGTGCAGGGATCAGGGCGTGGCCGGGCACGGGTGGCGGTGCGCCACGCGCTGCCGCTCCCCCGGGGATGGGGGGTGAAGGGATGAGGTTCTCGCTCCTCGTTTGCCGGGAGCGAGCCACCCGACCCTCCCCCGCAAGCCGGGGAGGGGGCGCAGGCTCAGCCCGCGACGATGCCGTAGTGCGGGTCGTTGCGCGCCGGTTCGCCCAGTTGGCTGAGCAGGATCGCGGTGCGGATGGTGAAGTCGTTCCAGCTCGGCAGCGCGGCCAGTTCCAGCCAGTCGGTCCATTCGGGCGCGAGTGAGCTGTCGTTGCGCCGTGCGGCGGCCTTGCGGCCGTCCAGGATGGCGTCGCGGATCGCCGGCATGCACGACATGAAGTGGCGCATGGTGTCCTTCTCCGTCACGGACAACCGGCTTGCCGGCGACTCCACCAGCCAGGTGCCGGCGGCTTCCATTTCCCACTGGTATTCGCCGGCCAGGAACCAGGTGAACACGTCGCCCTCGGCTTCGCCGGCGGCGACCGCGCGGGCGTGCTCCATGAAGCGGCGCACGGTCTGGTCGTGTCGATCTGACGTATCGGCGGAGTCGGTTGTAGTGGCCAGCATGTGCGTGTCCTCGTTCCCCAGTGGCGACGACCCGGCGAATGGGGCGCGTCGCGTTGCCTGCCTTGGCTCATGCACGAGCGGTGCCAAAAGTCTTGTCCACGCCGCCGGCCGCGCCAGCGCGGGCAGCGCCGGCCCAGGCTGCGCCTGCCTCGGCCGGTCGCGCTGCCGGCGGCCAGCGACGCGATGCGTCAGCTTGTGACCGGCGCGACCCTCAGCTCAGGCGGTTGCCCTCGAGCAGGTCTTCGTGGAAGGCGCCGAAGGGTTCGCTCGGGTGGGCGAGCTGGATCTCCAGTATCCACAGGCCGCTGGCCGGCACGCGGTCGAGGTCGCCGAGGTCGCCGCCGTGGTGGATCGCATGCGGAAAATCGCTGACCCGGTGGCCCTTGATCGCCTGGTTGAAACGCCAGCCCATGGCCGCGGCGCGTTGGGCGGCGAAGGCGTACAGGGCGCGGCCGCTCAGGCCGTCGTGGCGCCAGGCGTCGGCCACCTGCCGGAACAGGGCGCGCGCCGCGTCGGCGCAGGCCTGGCGTTGCGGCGCGTGACCGACCACGAAGGTATCGCCCACGTCGCCTTCGTGGCCGTCGAAGACCAGTCCGAGGTCGATGAAGTAGCTGTCGTTCTCGCCCAGCCGCACGCCCGGCTCGGAAGGCTCGCGGAACCCCTTGGTGGTGTTGCGGCCGATGCGGATCAGCGGCCGGTGCCACAACCGCTCGCTGCCGAGTTCGGCGAACACCTCGTGGGCGAGCGCCACCGCCTCCGGTTCGCTGATGCCCGGCTGCATGCGCGCGCGAATCGCCTGCAGCGCCGCCCAGCTGCGCTCGCGGGCGCGCAGCATCAGTGCCGGATCAAAGCGCGCCCCCACCGCATCCCGGGCGGGGCCCTGCGCGCGGCTCAAGCGAGCACCAGCAGCAACGCGACCGCGGCCGGCAGTGCCTGGAACCAGAGGATCTTGCGCGCCGCGGTGAGCCCGCCGAACACGCCCGCGGCGAGCACGCAGCCAAGGAAGAACACCTTGATGGCGAACCCGTCCGGACCCAGCCACACGCCCCAGATCAGCCCGGCGACGAGGAAGCCGTTGTACAGCCCCTGGTTGGCCGCCAGCGCCCGCGACTGTTCGGCGAACTCCTCGCTGAGGCCGAACGCGCGGCGACCGGAAGGTCGCGTCCACAGGAACATCTCGAGGATCAGGAACCACAGGTGCAGCAGCGCGATCAGGACGATCAGGAGGTTGGCGACGAGGGGCATGGCGTGCTCGCGATGAGGCCGTTCGGTGATTGTCGCAGCGGCCGATTCGATGGCGCAAATGGCCGCCGACGAGGTGCGCTCAGGCGCCGGGGGACGCCGGCGCGGCAGCGCGAAAGGTCACCACCAGCACGTCGCGATGCGACGCTTGCGCCGGGTCGATCGGGGTGACCGCGGTGACGCCATGGCTGACGCGGGCATCGATGACCATGGCCGCGTCCAGCGGATGGGCCAGGGTGAAACTGCCCAGCAGCGCGCCGTCATCGGCGTGGATGGTGGTGGTGCCGCTCTCGATGTTCTGGCGGTCGATCAGCAGCACCAGCACGTAGTCGACGCCGTCGTGGTGGACGCCCTCCGGGGTGGGCTCGCCAGGCTCGTCGGCGCGCGCCTCGATGCGGAACTGGTGCGTCTCGACATGCCAGCGGCGCGGCCCGCCGGCCGCCATCGGGGCGAACAGCGCATGCGCAAACTGCAGGATGCAGCGCATGCTGGCGCCACCGGCCAGCGCCGGCCGGATCGGCAGGAACCAGCGCTGGATGTCGCCCTGCAACGGGTTGTAGCGCGCGCTCTGCCAGTGCGGCTGGTGCGGCTGGCGCTGCAGCGTGCCGTCCGGCTCGATCGCGAACGTGGCGTGGCGCCGGCTGCGATGCCGACCTACCGCCGCCAGGTAGGTGTCGGGTGCCAGGTCGTTCCAGCTGGCGCGAAAGGCCGGCCAGTCGTCCATCTCCGGCATCGGCAGCAACTGGCGCATGTGTTCGGCGGTGACGAAGGCGAAGCCGTCGCGATGCAGGCGGGCCTGCAAGGCGGGGCGGTCGAGAGGGGGAGTCATGGGGCGACACGGTAGCAGCATCCCCCGCAGCCGGACAGTGCGCCGATCGCGCAACCCGTAGGGCGGGCACTGCCCGCCGCCATCGCTCGAAAATGCGACGGAATGTCACCCACCCATATAAACGTTTAGATGTTTAGACGTCTATTGACACAAGGCGTTCCAGGCGCCACCATCCGCCCACTCATCGAGACCGGCTGAGGGACAGGCCCTTTGAAGCCGGGGCAACCTGCGGAGCGTTTCCGTCAAGGTGCCAACTCCTGCGGAGGTGCGCGGTGCACCTGCCGGTAGATGGGCGTCACCCGTTTCGCGGCCTGCGCCGCCGAGTCACGGGCGGCGGCCACTCCGGTCCCCCGCGGGGCGATGCCGACCGGAGCCACTGGCATGACCTTGCAGTCCCAAGCCCGATGTATCGACACCCCGCACGACGCGTTCGTGCCGTCGGCGGAACCGTGCCTGCGCCTGGCCGCCCGGCGCGACAGCCGCCGGCTGATCCTGCAGCCGAAGTACGGCAGCGGCCCGCGCGAAGTCGAGGTTGGCTACGCGTGGCACGGCGCGGTGGGCGGACCCACGGTGATCGTGCAGGGCGGCATCTCGGCCGATTGCGATGTGAGCGGTGCGGCCGGCTGGTGGCGGGAGTTGGCCAACGACGGCGCGGCGATCGACCTGACGCGTTGCCGGGTGCTGTCGATCGACTGGCTGGATAGCGCGCAACTCGGCGCCGAGGCAGTCTCCAGCGAGGACCAGGCCGATGCGCTGGCTGGCCTGCTGCGCGTGCTGGGCATCGCCCGCGCGCATGCCTTCGTCGGCTCGTCCTACGGTGCGATGGTGGCGCTGGCCTTCGCCGCCCGCCATCCGCGTGCGGCAGACCGACTCGTGCTGCTGGCCGGTGCCCACCGGCCGCACCCGCTCAGCACCGCCCAGCGCAGCGTGCAGCGCGGCATCGTGCGGCTGGGCCAGGCCAGCGGCCATGTCGACGAGGCGCTGGCGCTGGCGCGGCAGCTGGCGATCACCACCTATCGCGGCAGCGCCGAATTCGGTCGCCGCTTCGCCGGCGCGCCCGAGCAGCGCGCGGAACGCTTCCATTTCCCGGTCGAGGATTACCTGGAGCACCAGGGCCGGCGTTTCGTCGAGCGCTTCGATGCCGATCGCTTCCTCGCCCTGTCCGAATCGATCGACCTGCACCAGGTCGAGCCCGAGCAGGTGGCCGCGCCGGCGACGCTGATCGGCTTTCCGTCCGACCGGCTGGTGCCGCTGGCCGACCTGTGCGAGTTGCAGCGCCGCCTGCGCGGCCCGGCCACGCTCGAAGTGGTCGAGTCGCCCTACGGCCACGACGCCTTCCTGAAAGAACCCGAACAACTCGCGCCGCTGCTGCGCGAGGCGCTAGCCCTGTAGGGCGGGCACTGCCCGCCATTCGCCCGGCACCGGCGGCGGGCGGTGCCCGCCCTACGACCAGAAGACACGACGAAGAAGACCCGGAGAACGACATGAGCGCCACCCCCGCCCCCTGTACCCGCGCCGTGCGCGCCGGGATCGAGAGCGACACCCAGCACGGCGCGGTGGTGCCGGCGCTGCACCTGTCGACCAACTACAGCTTCGAGGGCTTCGGTCGCAAGCGCGCATACGACTATTCGCGCAGCGGCAATCCCACCCGCGACCTGCTGGCCGAGGCGCTGGCGGAGCTGGAGCAGGGCGCCGGCGCTGTGGTCACTTCCAGCGGCATGTCGGCGGTGGCGCTGGCGCTGGAACTGGTGCCGCCCGGCGCCACCGTGCTGGCGGCGCACGATTGCTACGGCGGCAGCTGGCGCCTGCTGGATGCGTGGGCAAAGAAGGGGCGCTTCGCGGTCGAGTTCGCCGACCTCACCGACAACGTGGCACTGGCCGCGGCGCTGGCGTGCAAGCCGGCGCTGGTATGGGTGGAGACGCCATCCAATCCGCTGCTGCGGATCACCGACATCCGCCACGTCGCGCAAGCCGCGCATGCGGCCGGCGCGCTGCTGGTGGTCGACAACACCTTCCTGTCGCCGGCGCTGCAGCAGCCCTTGCTGCTCGGCGCGGACGTGGTGGTGCACTCGACCACCAAGTACATCAACGGCCACAGCGACGTGGTCGGCGGCGCTGTGGTGGCGCGCGACGCGGCGGTGGCCGAGCAGCTGAAGTGGTGGGCCAACTGCACCGGGCTCACCGGCGCGCCGTTCGACAGCTACCTCACCCTGCGCGGCCTGCGCACGCTGGGCGTGCGCCTGCGCCAGCACCAGGAGAACGCGGCGCGCCTGGCCGAGCGGCTGGACGGCCATGCTGCCGTGCGCAAGGTCTACTACCCGGGCCTGGCCGGCCACCCCGGCCATGTGCTGGCGGCGCGCCAGCAGCTCGGCTTCGGCGCCATGCTCAGCTTCGAACTGGACGGCGACGTGCCGCAGATCGAGGCCTTCGTCGATGGACTGGAATATTTCTCGCTGGCCGAATCGCTGGGCGGCGTGGAAAGCCTGATTGCGCACCCGGCGACCATGACGCACGCCTCGATGGCGCCGGAGGCGCGGCGCACGGCGGGCATTTCCGACAGCCTGCTGCGCATGTCGGTGGGCATCGAGGACGGCGACGACCTGCTGCGCGACGTCGACGCCGCACTGGCCCGCGCCGAAGCGGTACGGACGTCCAAACGCCGGGTGCCCGCATGAGCGCGGTGCTGGCCGAGCGCGCGCTCCACGCGCGCGGCGCGGCGGCGTCGACCACGGCGATCGTGCTGCTCGGCACCGGCGTGGTGGGTGGTGCCTTGCTGAAGCTGCTCAACACCGACGCGTCCCGTTCGCTGCGCCTGGTCGGTGCGGCGAACTCGCGGCGCCAGCAGACCGATCCGGACCGGCTGGCCCGGCGCGGCCTGCGCGAGCAGCTCAACCAGCACGGCGCGCCGCGCGACAACGCCAGCCTGCTCGCAGCACTGGACGCCAGCGAGGCGGCGACGAAAGTGATCGTCGACGCCACCGCCAGCGCGACGCTGGCCGCGCGCCACGCCGAGTGGCTGGCGCACGGCTACCACGTGGTCACCGCGAACAAGGCGCTGGCCGGCGGTGAACTCTCCGGCTGGCGCGCGCTGCAGGCGGCGCTGGGCAGTGGCGGCAGTTATGGTGATTCGGCGACGGTCGGCGCGGGCCTGCCGGTGCTGTCCACGCTGCGTCGGCTGCGCGCATGCGGCGATCACCTGCTCACGCTGGAGGGCGTGTTCTCCGGCTCGCTGTCGTGGTTGTTCAACCAGTACGACGGCAGCCGGCCGTTTTCCGAGCTGCTGCGCGAGGCGCGTCGGCTGGGCTACACCGAGCCCGATCCACGCTCGGACCTGTCCGGCGAGGACGTGGCGCGCAAGCTGCTGATCCTCGCGCGCAACGCCGGCTTCTCGCTGGGCAGCGACGAGGTGCAGGTGGAGGGCCTGGTGCCCGAGGCGCTGCGTGCGCTCGATGCCGACACGTTCCTGGCGCGACTGGGCGAGCTGGATGCGCCGCTCGCCACGCGTCACGCGGCCGCCGCCTCGCGCGGTTGCGTGCTGCGCTTCCTCGCCCGACTCAACCAGCGCGGCCTGGCTCGCGTGGGCCTGGCCGAAGTGCCGCTGACCCATCCGGCCGCACGCCTGTACGGCACCGACAACCAGTTCGCCCTCACCACCACCCGCTACAACACCCAGCCGCTGGTGATCCAGGGCCCGGGCGCCGGCCCGGAAGTGACAGCGCAGGCGTTGCTGGGGGATGTGCTGGCGCTGGGGTGAGGGCGCGTCTCACTTGGCCGCAATCGCCTCGACCTGGATGCGCAGCGTCACGTCCATGCCGAAGCCGTAATCCTTGCCGGCATCGATGCCGAAGGTGTCGCGCCGGAACGTGGCCAGCGCATCGGCGCCACAGACTTCGCGCTTGAACACCGGGTGCTGCATGCACTTGAAGCTGTCGATCTTCAGGTCCAGCGGATGCGTAACGCCGTGCAGGGTCAGCTTGCCCGTGACCCGGGTCGGCGCACCATTGACGAAGTCGACGAGCTTGCCGGTGTACCGGGCCTGCGGATACTTCGCCGTCTCGAACAAATCCTTGCCCCGCGCGCCCTTGTTGAGTTGCTCCTGGCCGAAATCGGCGCTGGTCATGTCGACGGTGACGTCCACCGTGCCGAGGCCGGCCGCCTTGTCCAGCGTCACCGTGCCGCGAGTGTGGTTGAACTTGCCGCGCCATACCGACAGCCCGCCCATGTGATCGGCCTCGAAGCTGGGGTAGGTGTGATCCGGATCGATCCGGTACGTCGTGGCGGCGGCGAGGGCGCTGCCGCTGGCGGCGAGCAGGAACACGGTGGTGGCGACGGCGGTGCGGTTGGAAAACATGGGCGACTCCCGTTCGAAATGCGCAGCCGAAGATGGATGCATGTCCGGGCGACGAACGGGCCTCCGCGTTATCGACACGGCCAGGCACGCATGAACGAAAACGCACGGCCTGGGCCGTGCGTCTCGTCGATCGAATGGGGCGCGCTCAGCGGCCGGTGATGCGCTCGGCGCTCTCTTCGTCCGGCGGCACCTGCAGTTCGCCCGGATGCTCGTGCGCCTCGATCCGGATCGCTTCCACCGACGGCGTGCGCCAGCCGGATTTCACGCCCCACAGGTAGAACGCCAGGCCGATCACCGCCACCAGCGCCAGATCCCAGCCGTAGGCAAGGTAGCCCTTGCCGCCGAACATCGGGCTGCCGGCCCACGACACCAGCGCCAGCGTGGGCAGGTAGCAGACCAGCCACCAGGCGCCCTTCATCTGCCGACCGAAATCATGCCAGCCGGCCTTGGCCTGGTAGTAGAAGTACACCGGCAACGCGACCACCATCAGCACGATGATCTCGCCGGTCAGCGGCCACTTCGCCCAGTACAGCAACTCGGTGGACATGATGAAGGCGACCCCGGCGAGCACCGGCAGGCCGGCCAGCCGGAACGGGCGGTTCAGCTCCGGCGCGGTGCGGCGCAAGGTCATCACGCTGACCGGGCCGGTGAGGTAGGAGATGATCGTCGCCACCGAGATCACCGCCGCCAGTGCGCCCCAGCCGCGGAAGAAGAACAGGAACAGGAACGACACCGCCAGGTTCACCCACATCGCAGGCCGCGGCACGCCCCACTTCGGATGCACGGTACCGAGGATCTTCGGCAAGGTGCCGTTGCGCTCCATGCCATACAGCATGCGCGCGGTGGTGGCGGTGTAGGTCATGCCGGTGCCGCTGGGGCTGATCACCGCGTCGATGAACAGCAGCGTGGCCAGCCATTGCAGGCCGAGGATGATCGCGAGATCCGCGAACGGCGATGAGAAGTCGATGCCGTGCCAGCCCACGTTGGCCAGCATCTCGCGCGGCACCGCGCCGATGAACGCGACCTGCAGCAGCACGTAGACGATCGTGGCCAGCGCGATCGCGCAGACGATCGCGAACGGGATGCTGCGGCCGGGGTTGCGTGCCTCGCCGGCCAGGTTCACCGGGCTCTGGAAACCGTTGAAGCTGAACACGATGCCGGCGATCGCCACCGCGGTGAGGATCGAGGGGAAGTCCGTCTTGTGCAGTTCGCCGTGGATGCCGACGGAGAAGTTCTCCGGATGGAAGCCGCTCATCATCAGCAGCACCGCGGTGAGCGCGGGGATCACCAGCTTGAACAGCGTGATCGCGGTGTTGGAGCGCGCGAACAGCTTCACGCTCCAGAAGTTGAACAGGAAGTACACGATCACCAGCGCTGCGGCGATCAGCAGGCCGGTGGTGCTCAGCTCGCCATGGCTGCCAGGAACCTGGTGATAGAGATCCTTCGCCCAATCCCACTTCCACGACGACATGTACTGCGCCGACGCTTCCGCTTCGACCGAGATCACCGAGACGATCGCGATCCAGTTCGCCCACGCCGCGATGAAGCCGACCAGCGAGCCGTGCGAGTAGTGCCCGTAGCGCACCATGCCGCCGGATTCGGGAAACATCGCGCCCAACTCGGCGTAGGTCAGCGCGATCGCCATGATGACCACCGCGCCGATCACCCACGCCCAGATCGCCCCCGGTCCTGCGATCTGCGCCGCGCGCCATGCGCCGAACAACCAGCCCGAGCCGATGATCGAGCCCAGGCCGGTAAGCATCAGGGCGAACGGGCCGACATCGCGGCGGATCGCGCGTTCTTGGGTCATGCGAGGTTCCCGTAGCGGCGCGAAGCGCGCCGTGAAGGGGCCGATGGTTGCAGAATCGGGCCGCAGCTGTCACCTGCCGGCGGTCATGCAGCCGTTGCGGCTGTCCCTTCCTCGCGTACCGGTCACGACGCTCGGCCGAACGGAAGGACTTGCGCGGCCGGCAACAGATGCTGGCGCAGCAGGTCGAGCGGACGGTGGTATTCCATGTTGTGGCGCACATTGCGGCCCAGCGCGGGGTGCTTGAACAGGCCATCCCAGTCGCGCGCGGCGGCTTCGGGCAGGGAGCGGTCGCTGTGTTCCAGCGTCATCCACAGCTCGAACTTGCGCTGGTTGAGCGAGGCCAGCAGGCTGCGGTCGCGGGTGGCGGCGAAGGCGAAGCCGGCGTCGAAGCCGTGCAGCTCCGCATCCACGCCCGGCCCGCGCAGGCCGTGGTGCTCGGCGATGGTGGCGAACTGCAGCAGCGCGCGCTCGTGCAGCACGCGCAGGTTCGCCGCGTTGCCCGGCAGCACCAGCAGCGCGCCGGTGGCGGCGTTGAGCAGCACCACGAACGGCTGCCGACGCCAGAAGTCGATGTCGGCATACCACTCGCCCAGCGGGTTCGCCTCGGGCGCGGGTTCCGCCGGCTTGGCCGGCTGCTTCAGGCGCTTGAGCAGTTTGGCGGTACAGCGCAGCACGGTCATGCCACGCGCACCTGGCCGTTCATCAGCAGGGGGAGCAGCCAGTCGCGGAGTTGGGTGAGTTCGACGTTCTCCAGATTGTTTGCGCTGATCTTCTCAAACAACGGCGCAATTGCTGCGTTGAATTTCTCAATGACTGATCTCTCTCTCGGCACAGCCAAACTGATGTCCTTAAGAGTGTCTTGACTCACATTCTTAAGGATAGAGCCGCTTGATTGGGAAAGCAGCGACTGCTCCAGCTGCTTCAGTCGGAAGAAAAGCAGCAGCTTGTTTTCAGCGTTCGCAACTTTCAGGCAAATAATGAATCCGCAGTAGATTGTGTTAGTCGGGCACGGCTGCATCATGCGGGTCGCGCCGGGAATGCCACTTCGGGCAATCAAGATTGAGTCGGCCGTAACTAGGTACTTGTCTATGTCGGCCTGATCCAACTCCAACTCGTCCAGATCGTCACTATTCAGAAAGATGGAAGTGGCTGAAACGTTACGTACGTTGACAATGCGCGCGACGGAATCACCTCCGATGGAAGGATCGTAGTTGATGCCGTTACGGAAACTGCCAAGTTCGGATAGCGGTTGCGCCTTCCAGCCCATGGGAATCTCGCGCTTGAGGGTGTCGTTCCAGACCATCGCGCCGCCGCTGGATTTGTAAGGGCGGCCGTGGGCGTCGGGGAAGTCGAACTGCACGAACCAGTAGTCGTAGATCGTCTTCGCCAGCGCTTCCAGCTCAGCGTTGATGCGGTGGTTGAGGTCGATCTTGGCGTCGAGGGCGGAGAGCACTGCACCGATGTCTTTAGCCCCCGACAACAGCGGAATGGCGAGCTCCTTGAGAGCTGGAATACGCAGATTGCTTACGGTAGAACCGGTTTCGTCACTCGCACCGATCTGCTTTTGCACGAACGGTGACTGCATCGCGTAGAGCAAATAATGCCGATCAATCTTGAGTGCGTCTGGCTTCACCAGAACGAGCCTTTGCCCGAGGCAACACTGCACGCCCTCAGGAATCATTCCCACTTCGCCCATGGGCGCTTCGCGCGTAATGATTAGGTCGCCTGGCTCCGGAACGCTACGGGAGATGCGCTCAAAGAACGTGCTTTGGTCCGTGTAAGAGGCGCCTTCTAGGGAAATCTTGCCGCGCTTGACGTTCTCGCTTCGCACGACAACGTAACCGGAATCGGTCCAGTTGGGCGTGGAGTGATGGCAGTCGGTAATTGCTTTGCAGAGCGTATGGAGTGGCGCCGTCTTGCCTGAAAAAAGCCGCTTGGTCGTGGTCATCGCTTTGGCATTCATACGCGAAGACTCGCGAGCCGCGTCATGATCTCCGACTCCAGTGCGCGGCCGTCAGCGAACATTTGATCCAGTCGCGCCGTCGAGGCTGCCACCTTGTCGGTAAAGGCCTGTGGTGTCAGGTCCTCATAGTCGATCTTCACATCGAAATACTGCCCCGCACTCAACGAATAGTTCTTGGTGGCGATGTCTTCATATCCCACCACCACCGAGAAATCCTCCACCGCCTCGCGCGCATTGAAGGTATCCACAATGCGCTGCTCCTCGGCGTGGCTGAGCAGGGTCTTCTGGTTCTTGCCCTCCTTGATCTTGGTGCCTAGCGCGGAGGCGTCGATCAGTACGATCTGTTCGCGCTGACTGGCGTCGAGGAACAGGATCGACACGTTGGTACCGGTGGTGGCGAAGATGTTGCTGGGCATGGAGACCACGCCGGCGATCATCTTCTCGTCCACCAGCTTCTGGCGGATGCGCAGCTCGATGCCGCTGGCGGCGGTGATGAAGCCGGTGGGCACGACCACGGCAGCTTTGCCGCCGGGTTTGAGGCTGGCGATGATGTGCTGGATGAACAAGAGGTAGATCGCCATCTTGTCCTTCGCCTTGTTCGGCACCTTGGGGATGCCGGCGAAGAAGCGGCTGGCGTTGGCGTCGCTCTCCAGGTCGTCGCGGAAGTCGGAGAAATCCATCTTGAACGGCGGATTGGAGACGATGTAGTCGAACTGGCGCAGCTTGCTGGGTGCGTTCGGGTCGCGGTGCACCGGGTGCAGGATGGTGTTGCCCTGGGTGATGTGCGGGATGGAGTGCACCAGCTTGTTGAGCACCAGGTTCAGGCGCAGCAGGCTGGAGGATTTCTGCGAGATGTCCTGCGACCAGATGCTGCAATGGTCTTCGCCGATGGCATGGGCCAGCGCCATCAGCAAGGTGCCCGAGCCCGAGGCCGGGTCGTAGCAGGCGGCGTTTTTCACCGCGCCGCGCTGGTCTTCGGGCACCAGGATGTCGGCCATGATGGTGGCCACCGCATGCGGGGTGTAGTACTCGGCGTACTTGCCGCCGTTGTCCTTGTTGTAGTCCTTGATCAGGTATTCGAACAGGGCGGCGTAGAAGTCGTACTTCTGCTCGAACAGGCGCTCGAAGCTCACCCCCACCAGCTTGTTGAACAGCGCGCGGACGAAGCCGTCGCGCTTCTCCGAGCTGCCGGTGACGTATTCGCTCAAGCGGTCGAACAGCGGCACTTTTTCGCCGTCGTCGGTCTGCACCGCGAAGATGTCGTTGTTGGCCACGGCGATGGCGATCAGGGTGTCGTCCCACAATTTGGCCAAGCCCGGTTCGCTCTGGCGGTTGAACAGGCTGGGGATGAGCTGGTCGGCGGCGAGGCGCGGGGTTTCCGCAGGCAGCATGTCTTGCAGGTCTTGCTGCGCCTCTTCCGGCAGTGCCTGCCAACCGACGATCCAGTCATCCACGCCGGCCAGCGCCGGGCAAGCGCGCTTCATCTCGTAGGCGAACTTGTCGCACAGCAGCTTGTACAGAAAGGTCTGCACGATGATCTTGTATTCGTTGCCGTCGTTGCCGAGGCCGGCGCTGGCGCACACGGCCTTGAGGCCATCGATCAGGTCGCGGGTTTGTTGCTGGTAGCTGGGATTCATCGGGTCCGGGAATGTCGAAGGTTCGGTTTCAGTGGTAGTCGTCTTCGCGCTGGTGGCGGACGGCGAGGATGGTGAGGGTGTGCTCGTCTTCGATGTCGAACAAGGCGACGTAGCCGGCGTGGCCGAAAGGGATGACCAGCTCGCGCAGGAAGGGGTTGGCGTCGTCCACCTTGCGGCAGGAAAACGGCATGTCCGCCAGAAACGCGTAGCCGCGCTCGATCGCCGCGCGTGCGCGCAAGGCCGCGGGGTAGTCCACGGGTGCGAGGAAATCCAGCAGGCGCTCGAGATCGTGCTGCGCGGCCTGACTGATCCGGACCCGGAAACTCACTGGGCGTCGGGCTTGTGCTTGGCGAGAATGGCATCCAGGCCCGCGAGCGATTCATTGACCGTGAAGTACCCACCTGTGCGCTTGGCGTCTTCCCGTGCCGCCAGACCGCGGGCGATGAACTCGGCTTGCATGTGGCGGCGATTCACCTCGTCGCGCAGGGACTGTTCCATGAAACTGGACAAGGTCTCGCCCTCGCGCAGCACGGATTCGGCCGCCTGGCGCAGCTCGGGAGCGACACGCAGGGGCGGCAAGGTGGCGGTTTTCATGGCGGCATCCTCTTGCATAGCATTTGCGATACAACGCTAGCACGGTGAGCGCCGGGCCGCCAGCAACGGGGGTTCATCCCCGGTCGAACGGCAACCGCCCCTGGGATTCGCCCAGGTATTCGCCCACCAGCAGCCGCTGGATCAGGCGGCGGGTGTCGGCATCCGGCTCGGGCGGCTTGTCCTGGAAGTGGCGCATCACCATGGGCATGACGCTGCGCTCGAAGAACGCCGGGTTGCCCAGCAGTGCGCGGTTACCGAGCACGGCGCCGTCCATGTCGCGCTTGATGCCGACCAGCGCGGCGTGCAGGCGGGTCTGGTTGTCGCCCAGGCGGTGCGAGTCCAGCAGGCGCTTGTGCACGCGCATCAGCTTGCCATCGCCGCCGTAGCGGGCGGCGAGGTTGGCGTTGGCCTGGTTGAGTGCGCGGGCGTGCTGTTCGATGTCGCGCAGCGCAGTGATGTTGGCCTGCATCTCCTGCTGGCTCACTTCGCTGAGTTTCTTGGCCTTGAACAGGCGCTCCAGTTCATCCTTGAGGCTGATCCAGGCCGGGTCTTGCGGGTCCTGGGTGGACGCCAGGGTTTCGCGGGTGCGGCGCAGGATGTCCTTCAGCTCGTCGGCCAGCTTGAGTTCGGCCTCGCCAACCTTCTCGAACTTGAAGATCACGTCCTCCAGCGCCTGGTTGAGCAGGCCGGAGGTGTCGTCGGCGTGTTCCAGCTGGTGCTTGAGGTTGAGTGCGGCCAGCGCGTTCTGGGCTTCAATGTGTAGCAGGCGCAGCTTGCGGAAGTCGAGCAGGCCGGCGAGTTGCTCGTGGCCGCCGAGGCGGATCAGGTTGTACAGCTCGCGTGCCTGGGTGAGCGCCTTGACGATGGCAAGCAGTTGCTGGCGATCCTGGATCTGGCCGACCTGCTGCGAGAACAGCTCGGCGTCATCCAGGGCAAAGGCAAACAGCGCCTCGCGGATGGCCTCGACGCTGGCGCGGATCTCGGCCTCGCTCATGAACAGCTGGCTGTAGTGCTCGATCTCGTCGCCCAGTTCGGCGGTGAGCTCGTCGTAGTAGTCGCGGTTGGCCTTGTCGAATTCGGCCTGGATGTCGGCGAAGTCCACCACGTAGCCATAGCGGAACTTGCCGTAGCGGCGGTTGACCCGGGTCAGCGCCTGCAGCAGGTTGTGGTTCTTGATGACGCGGCCGAAGTACAGCTTCTTGAGCCGCGGCGCGTCGAAGCCGGTGAGCAGCATGTTGTAGACGAACAGCAAGTCGATCCGGCCCTTCTTGTAGGCCTTGACCTGGTCTTCGCGCGACTGCTTGTCGCCCTCGTCGTGCAGGATCAGCGCGGCGCTGAGCGGCTGTCTGCCGTAACCGGCGGCATCCTCGGCCACGCGATCCTGCCGGTAGGCGGCGTCGTTGGCCGCCTCGGCCACGCTGGGCCGTGCCTCCTGCCGCATGAGCTGCTGGAACTGGCGGTGCAGCTCGCGCGCCTGCTCGGCGCTGTCGCAGATCACCATGCCGCCGATGCTGTCGTCGCCGAAGGTGATCCGGGACTGCACGAAGTCACGCAGGATGTAGTCGAGCATGGCGCCGACGAAGTGCTTGTGGGCGTACAGCGCCTTGCGCTCGATGCCGCCCTGTTGCACTTCGATGTGCGCTAGCGCCTGCTGCAGCTGCATCTTGTAGCGGGTGGCGATTTCCTCGCGGATCAGGCGCAGCGTGTAGCCATCGGCGATCGAAGCGTTGTAGTAGTACTTGTGGATGTAGTCGCCGAACAGCGCCTTGGACTGCAACTGCTCGCCGATCAGCGGCGTGCCGGTGAGGCCGATCTTGATCGCGCTGCGATCGGACTGTTCCAGGTTGGCGAGGAAGCTGCCTTTCGGGTTGTAGCTGCGGTGCACCTCGTCGAGGAAATACACGCGCTGCACGGCAAGGTTGTAATCCTGCGCGGCGGCGACATCCGGGTCGTCCTTGAACTTCTGGATGTTGACCACGGTGATCTCGGCCGCGCCCCGGTCGTTGCGGGCGGCTCCGCTCTGTTTGATGTCGCGGGCGAACACGTCGCGGCTGTCGATCACGTGCACGGTGAGGCCGCGCAGGCGAAATTCGTCGCGCGCCTGCTTGAGCAGGTCCAGCCGGTCGACGATGAAATAGAAGCGCGGCACCTGCCCGGTCTGCCGGAACCAGTCGGTGAGGAAGCGCACGTTGTAATAGGCCAGCGCGGTCTTGCCGCTGCCCTGGGTGTGCCAGATGATGCCCTTGCGCACGCCCGCCGCGAGACGCTCGGCGATGGCCAGCGTGGCGAACAGCTGCGGGTAGCGCATCACGTGCTTCTGGATGCCCTCTTCCTCGTCCAGCCAGGCGAAGGCGTATTGCAGGATGAAGGCGAGCCGCTGGCGACTGAACAGCGAGGTGAGCAGACGGTGGGTCGGCGTATCGGCGGCCTTGTTGCGCTCGAACTCCAGCGTGCCCTTGATGCTGACCAGGTTGGTGTCGGTGAGGATGGCGTCTTCGGTGGCTTCGGACAGCGGCGCGACGACGCCGGCAAGCTCGGCCTGACGCTCTTCGCGGAAGTAATTGAAGTGCGCGTCGCCATAGGTGGATGCGGCGTAGAACGCGCCCTGCACGGGATCGATGGCCGCCTCGTCGTACTCCATGTTGTTGGAGAACACCTGCAGCTGGATCAGGTTGAAGAAGTGGCGGAACTTGCGGTTGGCGTGGCGGCGATCCATGCGCCGGCGCTCTTCGAGCACGCCGCCGGGATTCATGCGCTTCTTCACCTCGATGATGGCCAGCGGCAGGCCGTTGACCAGCAGGGTGATGTCGGGGCGGAAGTTGTCCTCGCCGTTCTCGAACGGCAGTTCGGTGACGGCATGCCAGCTGTTGTTGTCGGGATTGTCGAAGTCGATCAGGCGTACGCCCGAGCGTGCGGTGAGGCGCTTGTGGAAGGCCTTGCCGAGGTCTTCGTTCTGCAGGTCCAGGCGGATTTCATCGAGCAGGCTGGACAGGTCCTGGCGATGCAGGTCGGGGTTGATGCGCAGCAGGGCTGCTTCGAGAATCTCCGGAAAAATATTGCTGCGCTCATCGCGACGCGCCTGCTTCAGCGACAGGTAGTCGTAGCCCAGCCGCGACAGATGCAGCAGGGCCGGGATCTTGACTCGCGAATCTTCGTTGAACGTGGTCAAAAACGCTCCCTGCCCTGGGGCGGATCGTCGCAAAGATCGCCGGAGACGTCGTCGCGGCGCGCGCCTCCCTGACGCATTTATGCATCAGGTGCTTTCATCGGCGCAAATTCCGCCCCCCGTGCTCAGCACTCGATGACGTTGACTGCGAGGCCGCCGCGCGAGGTTTCCTTGTACTTGTCCTTCATGTCGCGGCCGGTGTCGCGCATGGTCTTGATGACCTTGTCGAGGCTGACGCGGTGCTTGCCGTCGCTCTTCAGCGCCATGCGACTGGCGTTGATGGCTTTCACCGAGCCCATCGCGTTGCGTTCGATGCAGGGGATCTGCACCAGGCCGCCGATCGGGTCGCAGGTGAGGCCGAGGTTGTGTTCCATGCCGATCTCGGCCGCGTTCTCGACCTGCATCACGTTGCCGCCGAGCGCGGCGGTGAGGCCGCCGGCAGCCATCGAGCAGGCCACCCCGACTTCGCCCTGGCAGCCGACTTCGGCGCCGGAGATCGAGGCGTTTTCCTTGTACAGGATGCCGATGGCGGCGGCGGTGAGCAGGTACTCGATGATGCCTTCGTCGTCGGCCTTGGGACATAAGCGCAGGTAGTAGTGGCCGACGGCGGGGATGATGCCGGCCGCGCCGTTGGTGGGCGCGGTGACCACGCGGCCGCCGGCGGCGTTTTCCTCGTTCACCGCCAGCGCATAGAGGTTCACCCAGTCGAGGATGGTCAGCGGGTCCTTCAGTGCGGCTTCGGGCTGGTTGCGCAGATCCTCGAGCATCGCCGGAGCGCGGCGCGCTACCTTCAGGCCACCGGGCAGGGTGCCGGGCGAGCGCAGGCCGCGGGTGACGCAGTCCTGCATGGCCTTCCAGATGGTCAGCAGGCCGGCGCGGGTCTCGGCCTCGGGGCGCCACACGCTTTCGTTCGCCATCATCAACTGCGCGATGGTCAGCCCGTGCTGCTTGCACAGCGCCAGCATCTCGTCGCCGGTGTTGAACGCATAGGGCTGGGCGGTGGTGTCGGCGACGATGCGATCTTCCGCCGCTTCGTCGGTGTTGACCACGAAGCCGCCGCCGACCGAGTAGTAGTCGCGCGTGGCCAGTTCGTTGCCGTCGGCATCGTAGGCGGAGAAGCGCATGCCGTTGGTGTGGAACGGCAGCTTCTGGCGCTTGTTGAAGACCAGGTCGGCCTTTTCGTCGAACGCGATCTCGCGCTTGCCGAGCAGAAGGATGCGGCCGCTGCCGCGGATGCGTTCGAGCGTGGCGGGGATCCGGTCGGGATCGACGGTGTCCGGGTGCTGGCCTTCCAGGCCTAGCAGCACCGCCTTGTCGGTGCCGTGGCCGCGGCCGGTCATCGCCAGCGAGCCGTACAGCTCGGCGCGCACGCGGGCGACGCGGTCGAGCACGCTCTTTTCCTCCAGCCAGCGTTCGGCGAAGCGCGCGGCGGCGCGCATCGGGCCGACCGTGTGCGAGGAGGACGGACCGATGCCGATCTTGAACAGGTCGAATACGCTGACGGCCATGGATGCGCTGCGAGGTGAAGGATTGAACCAGCTATTCTACGCGGCGCCCCGATCCATTCGCAGCAGCATGTCCGACCTCATCCTCTACCAGCGCGATTACTGCCACCTGTGCGACAAGGCCCTCGCCGTGATGGCCGAGGCGCGCGCGCCGGATTTCGACAGCGATTGGGTGGACGATTCGCCTGAGCTCGAGCAGCGCTACGGCACCCGCGTGCCGGTATTGCGCGATGTGCGCGACGGGCGCGAGCTGGATTGGCCGTTCGACGCCGCGGCGGTGCGCGCGTTCCTGGGTCTGCCGTAGGGCGGGCACCGCCCGCCGGCTTTTCGACAGGGTGCAAGGTTGGGCAAGGGCGGCGGGCAGTGCCCGCCCTACGCGGTCCGTAGGGTGTCCCGTTGTTGCGATCAGCGGGAGCGCGACTTCAACCGCTTGAGGATTTCCTCGCGCGCCTCGCGCAGGATCGAATCGCGATCCAGGCTGGCGACGACATCGGCGACGGCGCGCTTGGCGCCGGCTTCGCCCCAGGACTTGCCGCCGACCAGGTAGCGTTCGGCGGCGCGGCCGATCAGCACGGTGGCATACCAGCCCAGCGCGCCCTGCGCGGCGGCGGTGACCACCACGGAGAGGCCGGCACTGATGCCCTTCAGTGCGGAAGCGACCAGCTGCATGCCCCAGATCGCGCCCATCAGTGCGGCCAGCTGCGCCGAGATCACCGCCACCAGCCGGCCGGACTCGGCGCGGGTCAGCGGCAGGCCGTAGATGCGCGAGAGCTGCACCACCATCGCCGCGTCCAGCCCGGCGGCGGCGAGCAGGTCGGCCACCGGGATCGGGTTGAGCGCCACGGCGACGCCCTTGGCGATGCAGTAGTTGTGGATCAGTTTCGCCGCCACGGCCTTGCGGGTCTGCGCGATGCGCGCGCTGACCTGGTCGGTGAGGCGGCCGGCGTAGAGGCCGGCATTGATCGCCGAGAGCGCCTTGCCTTCGCGTGCGGCGATCGCCAGCAGGCGTTCGCGCAGCACCGCGACATCCGCCACGCGGGGTTGTTCGTGGACGTGCTCCTGGCCGCGCGCGTCGACTTCCACCACACGCTGCGGGGTCGGGTGCGCGGCGACGGCCAGCACGTCCTCGGTGCGGACGAGGCCGGCGGTGCGCTGGCGCAGGTGGTCGAGCAGGCCGTCGCGTTCGTCGGCGCCGTAGCGATCGGCCTTGTTCAGCGCCAGCAGCAGCGGACGCTGGGTGGCGGCCAGCGTCTTCAGCGCGTCGAGTTCCTCGCGGGTGAGGTCGCCGTCGCAGACGAAGATCACCAGGTCGCTGACCTCGGCGACGTCGAACGCCAGCTTCTCGCGCGCCTCGCCGTCGAGCTCGTTGATGCCGGGCGTGTCGATCAGCACCAGGCCGTCGTGCTGCGCCTCGTCGAGCACGGCGTGTTCGGCGTCCGTGGTGGTGCCGTGCAGGACGCCGACGCGGAACGCCTCGCGCCCGAGCAGGGCGTTGCCCAGCGCCGACTTGCCGGCGGAGACGCGACCGAACACCGCCACGTGCAGCTCGCCGCGTTCGAGCCGGGCCAGCATGCTTTCGATGCGGCGGAATTCGCCGGCCAGCTCGCTGCGCACCGAAGGCGGGATCGCCGGGTCGTCGAGCAGGCTGCGCAGGCTGTCGGCGACGCGGCTGGAACCGTCATCGACGCGTGCGGTGGGTGCGGTCCCGCGCGCCGGTTCGTGCCGGAGCCGGCTGCGCAGGCGCCGCCACCAGGACGCGTCGCTCATCGAGGGGTCTACTTCGCGGCCAACTGCAGGTGCGCGGTGATCTTCACCTCGGCACCGATCACCGAGGTGTCGGCGTACTCGCCCGAGCCCACGCCGAAATCAAGCCGCTGCACCGTGCCGCTCACGTCCAGCGTGGCGCCGCTCCCTTGCGGGGCGAAGTTCACCTGCAGGCTCACCGGCTTGCTCACGCCGCGCAGGGTGAGCGTGCCGTCGGCGACTACCTGGTTGCCGCTCTTGCGGAAGCCGGTGGTGACGAAATGGGCATCGGGATACTTCGCCACGTCGAAAAACGCCTCGCCGGGCAGCGCCGAATCGCGGTCGCTGTCGCCGGTCTGCACGCTGGCCGTGTGCACGGTCACGTCGAATTTCGATGCGGCCAGGTTGGCCGGGTCGTAGCTGATCGCGGCGCTCCACTGGCCGAAATGGCCCTGGAACGTTTCGCCCTGGAAGGTGCTGCTGAAGCCGAGCGTGCTCGACGCCGGCTGCACGGTGTAGTCCGCCGCGGCGGCCAGGCCGGGCAGGGCGAGGGCAAGCAGAAGAGTGGCGAGGCGTTTCATCGGCGGTCTCCTTCGGGCGGGTTCGCGCGCAGTCGGCCGAACGGAAGCATCCGGCGCAGCACGTTGTCCTGGTCGAACACATGATGCTTCAGCGCGCCGCCGACGTGGGCCAGCAGCAGCAGGACGAGAAACCAGAACAGGTACTCGTGAACGCCGTGCGCGAAGTGGCGCAGCGCGTCGTTCTTTTCCGCCAGCGCCGGCAGGTTGAACTGCTTGAACCATTGCAGCGGCTTGCCGGTGACCGAGTTGAACCACCAGCCGCTGAGCGGGATTGCCAGGATCACCACGTACAGCACGGCATGCATCGCGTGCGCCGCCAGCGCCTGCCAGCGCGGCATCGGTTCGTCCGGCGGGCGGCGGTCGAAGGCGCGCCACACGATGCGCAACAGCACCAGCGCCAGCACGGTGAGTCCGATCGACTTGTGCAGCGCCAGCCAGTTGAGCTTGCGCATCGGCGAGCCGGCCAGGTCCATCATCAGGCCGAAGATGCCGTTGCCGATGATCGCCAGCGCGATGATCCAGTGGAAGAACTTGCTGACCGCGCCCCATTGGCGATCGTTGTTGCGCAGGCTCATGGCTGATCCTTTGTCGACGGTTGCTCGCGGGCGGCTTCCAGCTCCAGCCACACGCTGACATGGGCGCCGATGGAGTTGCGGAAGGCGGTGATGCCGAAGTCGTTGCGATCCAGGCTGGCCGTGGCCGAGAAACCGGCTACCTCGTGCAGTTCGTAGATGGTCCGGGCGGCGCGGTTGAAAGTGAAGGCCAGGTCCACCGGGCGGGTGACGCCGCGCAGGGTCAGCTCGCCGTGCAGCACGCCGTGGTGCTCGTTCTTGCCCGTCACGCCGGTGCTGCGGAAGTGCGCGTAGCGATGCGTCGCGCAGTCGAGCAGCGCCGGCTTGCATACGGCCTTGTTCCAGTCGGCGTCGCCCATGTCGAGGCTGGCCAGGTCGATGTCCAGTTCGGTCGCCGCCGTGCTCCAGTCATCGGGGTCGAAGCGCAACCAGCCACGCGCGATGTGCAGCCGCCCGAACGGCCGCGAGTAGCCGTTGTGGCTGATGCTGAAGACGATCTGGCTGTGCACGGTGTCGTAGCGCCAGGTGTTCTCGGCTGCATGCGCCGCTGCCAGCGGCAACAGCATTGCCGCGAGACTCCACAGCCAGCGGGTTGGACGCAGACGGAACATGCGCCGAAGTCTGGCCGATCGACGGCCCGACTGCCAGCGCCGGGGGCTGAACGGTGGGTTTCCGTGGTTGATTCAATGAGGAGCGGTTGATCTCGACCTCTGCTCCCTTTTGAGCTTGGGCTTTTGCTCGCCCGCTCCTGCACATACGCGCGGACGGCCACGTCCGCGCCAAGGGCAAAACGTTCAGAACGTGCGCTGCACCGAGTAGTCGGCCAGCGTGGCCAGTGCGTCGCGATGCGCCGAAGGCGGCAGGGTGGCGAGGGCCTCGCGCGCAGCGCGGGCGTGGCGCAGGGCGCGGTCGCCGGTGCGTTCCAGGGCGCCGGAGTCGCGGATCGAGGCGATGATGCGTTCCAGCGAGTCGAGTCCGCCGTGTTCGATCGCGTGGCGCAGCGACTGCGCCTGTTCCGGGCTGGCTCTCTCCAGCGCATAGATCAGCGGCAGGGTCGGCTTGCCCTCGGCGAGGTCGTCGCCGATGTTCTTGCCCAGAGTGCCGGCGTCGCTGGTGTAGTCGAGCAGGTCGTCGGCGATCTGGAACGCGTAGCCCAGTTCCATGCCGTAGTGGCGCAGCGCGGCCACCTGGTCCTCGGGCAGGCCGCCGAGGATGCCGCCCAGTTCGGTGGCGGCGGCGAACAGCACGGCGGTCTTGCGTTCGATCACGGCGAGATAGGCCGCCTCGCTGACGTCGGCGTTGCCGATGTTGAGCAGCTGCAGCACTTCGCCTTCGGCGATGGTGTTGGTGGTGTCGGCGAGGATGCGCATGATGCGCATGTCGTCCAGTTCCACCATCAGCTGGAACGAGCGCGAGTAGAGGAAGTCGCCGACCAGCACGCTGGCGGCGTTGCCCCACAGCGCGTTGGCGGTCTTGCGGCCGCGACGCAGGTCGGACTCGTCGACCACGTCGTCGTGCAGCAGGGTGGAGGTGTGGATGAACTCGATGATCGCGGCGAGCTTGATGTGGTGCTCGCCGCGGTAGCCGGCGGCACCGGCGGCCAGCACGTGCAGCATCGGGCGCAGCCGCTTGCCGCCGGAGGCGATGATGTGGTCGGCGATCTGGTTGATCAGCACCACGTCGGAGGACAGCCGGCGGCGGATCAGTGCGTCGACGCGCTGCATGTCGGCGGCGGCGAGGTCGCGCACCTGGGCGAAGTCGGCGGGGCGGTTGGCGTCGGCAGGCATCGAATTCATGGGTGCATCGCAGCGGCGTAAGGCGCGATTATAGGGTCTGCAGGAACTTGCGCCGCGACATGTCGCCGCAAACGGCGGCGCGGGACTCGCCCCTATAATGCGGGCCATGCCCGTCCCGACACCTCTTTCCCGGTGAGCAAACTCTCCAGCCTCGAACGACGCAGTGCGTTGACGCTGGCCTGCGTGATCAGCCTGCGCCTGTTCGGGCTGTTCCTGATCATGCCGGTGTTTTCGCTGTACGCGAAAGCGATGCCCGACGCGACCGGCTTCATGATCGGCCTGGCGCTGGGCGTCTACGGCATCGGCCAGGTGCTGCTGCAGATTCCGCTGGGGCTGCTGTCGGACCGGATCGGGCGCAAGCCGGCGATCACCATCGGCTTGATCCTGTTCGCCATCGGCGGACTGATCGCGGCCATGTCGCATACGCTGGCCGGCATCGTGGTCGGCCGCGCGGTGCAGGGCATGGGCGCGGTGGCCGGCGCCGGCATCGCGCTGGCGGCGGACCTCACCGCCGAGGAAAACCGCGGCAAGGCGATGGGCATCATCGGCGTGTCGATCGGCCTGGCGTTCCTGCTGGCGCTGATCCTGGGGCCGCCGCTGGAGGCGGTCGCCGGCTTGCCCGGGCTGTTCGCCGCCACCTCGATCCTGGCGCTGGTTTCGCTGGCGCTGCTGTGGCTGATCGTGCCCACGCCGGCGCGCGCCCAGGCGCCGGCGGCGGCGGGTTTCGGGGCCGTGCTGGCCATGCTGCGCGACGGCCGCATGCTGGTGCTGAACGGTTCGGTGTTCTTCCTGCACGCGCTGCTCACCGCCAGCTTCGTCGGCCTGCCGCTGCTGCTGGCGAACACCTTGCACCTGCCGGTGAACCGGCACTGGGAGCTGTACCTGCCGGTGATGACGGTCGCCGCGTTCGTGATGGGCGCGAGCCTGCACCACATGCGCGAGGTGGCGCAGAGCCTGCGCATCGTGACGGTCTGCGTGGTGGCGATCGGGCTGGCGCTGCTCGGCTTTGCGCTGTCCGGCAGCCACCTGGCCGCGTTCGGCGTGGCCGCGGCGGTGTTCTTCTCCGCCTTCAACCTGCTGGAGGCCGCGCTGCCCAGCCTGGTCTCGCGGCTGGCGCCGGGGCATCTGCGCGGCGCGGCGATGGGCGCGTATTCGACCAGCCAGTTCATCGGCGCCTTCGTCGGCGGCGCGCTCGGCGGCATTGCACTGGGGCGGCTCGGCCCGGATGGCGTGTTTGCCTGCGCCGCCGCGTTCACCTTGCTGTGGTTGCCGCTGGTGATCGTCGGCTCGCGCCGGATCGGTCGCCAGGCCGCCGGCGAAGCCCAGATCGCGTAGAGCGGGCACCGCCCGCCAGCTCTTCGTGATCCGGCAAACGGCGGGCGGTGCCCGCCCTACGCGATGGACTCGCGCCGGGGTTTGCATTCGCCGATGGGCGGGCCAATGATGGGGACTCGGCGGCTTCGCTGCATCGAGTACGGCTCCGATGGCTCACGAAATCATCGCGCTGATGGCGCAGTACGGCGTGCTGCTGGTGTTCCTCAACGTGCTGGTGACCCAGTTGGGCGCGCCGCTGCCGGCCGTGCCCACGCTGGTGGTGGCCGGTTCGCTGGCGGCCGCCGGCGGGCCGCTGGCGCTGGCCGGCACGATGGCCGCGGTGGTGGCGGGCTGCCTGCTCGGCGATTCGTTCTGGTACGTCGCCGGCCGGCGCTACGGTGCCGGGGTGATGCGCCTGCTGTGCCGCATCTCGCTGTCGCCGGACTCCTGCGTGCAACGCTCGGAACTGCGTTTCCAGCGCTGGCGCGGGCAGGTGTTGCTGGTCGCCAAGTTCGTGCCGGGGCTGTCGACCGTGGGGTCGTCGCTGGTGGGCGCGATGAGGCTGCGCTGGCCTGCGTTCATGCTGTTCGACGGGCTGGGGTCGCTGCTGTGGGCCGCGCTGTGGACCGGGCTGGGCTACACCTTTGCCGCGAGCGTCGACCGCGTGCTGTCCGCTGTCGCCAGCGCCGGCACGCTGGCGATCCAGCTGCTGCTGGCGCTGCTGGTCCTGTACGTGCTGGCGCGCTGGTGGCAACGGCGCCGGCTGCTGCACACATTGCGGATGGCGCGCATCACGGTCGACGAGTTGCACCAGGCGATGCGTACCGAGCGCGCCCCGGTGGTGGTCGACGTGCGGCCCGAGGCCTCGCGCCAGCTCGACACCCGCGTCGTGCCCGGCGCGCTGCTGGTCGATGCGCAGGGCATCGATCGCACCGTCCACGACATCCCGCTCGACCGCGAGCTGGTGCTCTACTGCAACTGCCCGAACGAGGTATCCGCCGCGCGCGCGGCAAAGGTACTGATCGCCCAGGGTTACCGCCGGGTGCGGCCGCTGCTCGGCGGACTGGAGGCATGGGACGCCGCCGGCTACGGCGTCGAACACGTGCCGGTCGCGGGCGATGCGGTGGACCGGCAGGCGGCAGGTACGCTGGCCTGAGGCGTCGACAGGTACGCACGGCAGACCGGGCCGATACCCACGCTCGTTTCCGCTCCCGGCCGCTGGACTGAGCCCCTCTCGCGGTTATGATAGCCAGCCAGTTTCACCACTCCGGTCGCAACCCCTCGCAGAATTTGCGACCGGCTCAACCGAGGACACATCCATGGCACGTGGCGTCAACAAAGTCATCCTGATCGGCAACCTGGGCTCGGACCCCGAGGTACGCAGCACCGGCAGCGGCACTACCGTATGCAGCTTCAGCCTGGCCACCTCCGAGTCGTGGACCGACAAGCAGAGCGGCGAAAAGCAGGAACGCACCGAGTGGCACCGCATCAAGATCTTCGGCCGCCTCGGCGAGATCGCCGGCGAGTACCTGAAAAAGGGCCGCCAAGTCTATATTGAAGGCTCCATCCGCACCGACAAGTTCACCGGCAAGGATGGCGTGGAAAAGTATTTCACCGACATCATCGCCAACGAGATGCAGATGCTCGGCAGCAATGAGGGCGGCGGCGGTGGCGGCGGCTACCAGCGCGAACGTCCGCAGGGCGGCCAGCGCCAGGGCGGCGGCAACTACGGCGGCCAGTCCCGCGGCAACGACGATCGCGGCTCCTCGCGCCCGTCCTCGCCGGCCCCGGCCGACAACGGCTTCACGGACGACGAGATTCCGTTCTAGGACACGCCCGCCGAGGCGGTTGCCCCCGACAGCCCGCCCTCCGGCGGGCTGTTCTCGTCAGGGCCCGCCTTTTTCCTCGCTGCGCAGGCGCGCGACGGCCGACGCGGCATTCACCTGCAGCGTGCCGTCGGAAACCCGGCTGCTCTGCAGCAGCAGGTCATGCACCGAACGCGCGTCCAGTCCGGGCGCCATCGACAGCAGCAAGGCGGCGATGCCGCTCACGTGCGCGGCGGCCATGGACGACCCGGAGGTGAAGTCGTAGCCGCCGTCCGGCTGGGTGGTGAGGATGTCGTTGCCCGGGGCGCTCAGTACGCCGGGTGGCGCCCGCGACGCGTTGCTGGTGCGCACGACGATGACGCCCGGCGCGCTGTCGGGAAAGCCGCCGACGTTTCCGTCCGGCGGCATCGCCGCGATCACGATGCGGCCCTGCTCCAGCAGCCGTGCAAGCAGCTCATTGAGCAGCGGGTCGGCCGGGCCACCCAGGCTCAGGTTGATGATGCGCGTATCGGTATCGATGATCGCGGCCAGTGCCTTGGCCAGGGTGAAGGTGTTGCAGCGTGCGCCGGCGTGGGACGCCGGCGGATACCAGCACGCCTTGTAGACGCTGAGGAAGGCCTTGGGTGCGATCCCCACGATGCCCTGCCGGTTGTTGGCGTCGGCGGCGATGATGCCGGCCACTTCGGTACCGTGGTTGTCGCGGTCGAATGCCGTGCGGTTCGCGTCGACCAGGTTGCGCGTGTCGCGGATGCGCCCGTGCAGGTCGGGATGCGCCAGGTCGGCACCCGTGTCGACGATCGCGACCTCGACCCCGGCGCCCTGGCTGAGGTTGTGCGCGAGCGCGGCATCGGTTTCGACAAAGCCGCGCTGCAGGCCGGCATAGGGATCGTTGTAGCGCGGCGCATCCCGCGGCGGCGGGTTGGCGTAGACGGAATAGTCCTGCAGCGGCTCGACAAGCCGCACCCGGGCGTCGGCGGCCAGGGCCTTGAGCAGGGCGTCGCGGGGCATGCCGGGCGGCGGCGTCAGCACGATGCAGTACAGGTCCAGCGCCTTGACCGGCCAGCCGGCCACCTCCTGCCATCCGTAGGTTTTCTTCAGCGCGGCGAGTGTCGACGCCGCCCGCTGGCCGATGCCGTAATTTCCCGACGAGACATAACCGAGCACACTGGAACCAGCATGCGTGGCGGGGGGCACCAGCGGGTTGGCGACGGCCAGCACGATATCGCGCCGGCTGTCCATGGAAGACACGCCGGCGACGGCTGGGCGCCCGGCGCGAACCGGGTCGTCGCCGGCTGGCGCGGGCCGCAAGTGTGCGCAGGCACTCAGCGCCATCGCGGCGGCGAGGGCGAGGACGCCGACCTTCATGGCGTGCTGGTGACGGGCTCGGCCAGGCGGATGCCGTGGGCGGCGCGCAGTTGCTGCAGCACGTGTTGCTCGGTCGAGGTGGAGTCCTGCGGCACGACCGTGTAGGCGCCGACGTCGTTGGGGCCACCCACCACCTGCAAGCCGATGGCGTGCAGCAGTGCGTCCCAGTCGGCCAGTTTCATGCTGGCGTCGGGCACGACGCGGATCGAACCCGTGGGGGCGGGTTGGGCCGTTTCGCTGAGGGTGCGATAGCGTGGGAGGCTGCCTTCCGACCACAGCTTCATGCCCAGCACGCCGATGCCGAGCGCCTGGACCAGCACCGCGGCGACCAGGGCGCGAGTCAGCCAGCCGGCCGTCCGCGAACGGCCGGGGGCTTCCTGCGGCGCCGGTGCATCGAGGCGGCCCAGCAAGTGTTTCAGCCCCACGTTGGCGTCGAGAGGCACATCGGAGGGCAGCGACATCGCCAGCTGCAGCCGGCTCTGCCGCGCAAACTCGGCGCGACACTCCTCGCAGTGCACGAGGTGGCTCATCAGCGCCTGGCCCTGCTCGCGCGGGGCACTGCCCTGCAGCACCCAGGGCATGGCCTCCCAGGCCTGGGCGCAGTCCCGATCGGGATTCGTCTGGAATGTCATGGCACATTCTCCTCGCGCATCGGCGAGTCTCCAGCCAGAGAGGGAAGGACGTTGCGCAGCTTCACGCGCGCATGGAACAGCCGCGCCTTCACCGTGCCGACCGGACATTGCATGATCGCGGCAACGTCATCCAGCGAGTGTCCCACGCCATAGACCAGCTCGATCACCACTCGCTGATCCACCGAGAGGTGGACGAGGCCCTTGCCCAGCCAGTCGCGCAATTCGCGGTCCTCATCCGGGTTGTGGGCCGGAACGCGGCTTTCCGGCACGGCATCCTCGGCGACGGGTTCATCGCCATGCTGGCGCAGTGCCTTCAACCCGCAGCGGTAGGCGATGCCCATGATCCAGGTCGAAACGCGCGAATCGCCGTGGAAGTTGCCTGCTTTCTGCCAGGCGATCCAGAAGCAGTCGTTGATGACCTCTTCGATGATGTCGGGACGCCGGGTCAGGCGGGACAGGAAGCGGCACAACCTGCCGTGGTAGCCGCGATACAGCACCGCCAGTGCGGCGCGGTCGCCCGTCGACATGCGCTGGAGCAGCATGCGGTCGGTGGCATCAGCGTCGGTATCAGCGTCGTTCATGGCTTCGCCGGAGGTGGTCGGAACGCGGTCGGTCGGTGCGTGCGTGCCGTTTCGGCCGCAAAAGGTTGCCGGTGCATCAGAACGATCGCGAGATCGTGGCCATCCAGGGCTGCGCTTTCACGTATCCGGTCGATTGCCACGATCCCAGGTCGGTCACGACACGATCGAGCTCCAGCCGCCATGGCCCGTTGACCCACATCAGGCCGATCTGGCCATAGCGGTAGAAGCCGTCTCGATCGTAGCTCCGGTAATGCCCATGACGGCGGTAGCGCGCCGGCGGGACGTGGGCGACGCCGGCGCCCGCGGAGAGGAAGGCATGCTCCGTCAACGGCCAATGGAAATCGAGGTCGGCGGCGGCACGCGTCCGCCGGTCGCCGGAGCCGATGAAGCGGCTGGCCGACAGGCCAAACGCCAGGGTGTCCCGGTACAGCCAGTGGACCCCGACTTCGCCGCGGTCGTGGACGGCCGCGCCGACACCCCCGGCGTAGTGGTAATAGAGCAGGCCGGCCTGCATCTGCCAGTCGGCGGAGAGCGACCAGTGGCGCGCCCCCTGGAGCAGGGTCTGGGCGATGCGCCCCGGCGAACGGGCTTCGGCACTCCCGGACAGGCCCACCGACCAGCCGGTCGACGAGGTCCACGAGGCGGCCGCCTGGACGACGGGCGTGGCCGGCGTGATCGCCAGCCCACGGTCGACCAGCTGCGAGCTGAGCGCGACCGTGCCGGTGGTCCCTGGCGCCGACTGGGCGTGCAGCAGCGCTGGATGGCAGGCGACCACCGCCAGCGCAAGCCAGGCCAGCCCGGTGCGGACGAGGTGCCCGCCGCGGTGGCCGAACCCGGTGCTGCATCGGTGCAACGCGATGCTTGCGTGTCGTGGGCAACCTGCGGCCATGGGATCTATCTGGTGTCCAGGTGCATCGCTGCCGTGCGGTGGACGTGCGCAGCGACGATGCGCAGCGTCGGAAGACCTGGCCGGGAGGCCATCGGGCCACATCGCTTCATTGTTCGACTGACCGGGCATGGCTGCCTTGCATGGCCTGCTCGCGCCACGAAAGGCGCGCGCCCGTTATAGCCGATCCGCACGGTGAAGAGAGGGCCCGTCGGCGGAGTCGGTCCTGAAGGCTCGCCCGCCCGGCAGCGCGGGCCCCGCGTGCCGGCGTCCGTGCACGTCTTCAGAATGCCGCGCTCGCGGAAATCGTGAACGCGCCCAGATCCGCCGCATCGGTCTTCGGTGCCCCGGGCGGCGCGCCGAAGACGTTCGTGCGGGCCCCGTTGAACCGGCTGAAACGGAACCAGGTGGCGTAGATCCTGAAGTTGGCCAGCGAGCTGAAGGACTCCTTGCCGAATGGCACCCAGAACACGCTGACCAGGTTGCTGGTGCTGTCGGGGCTGCCGTAGGGCACATAGCGGGCGGGGTCGCGCGAGCCGGTGCTCACCATGTGGGACACGGCGATGCCGTAGCTTTGCCTGAAGGTGTAGATGGCGGTTGCGATCTGGTCGCGGGCGGAGCCCTGCGGCAAGGCGAGCAGGCCCGGCACGACGGGACTGGGCGGCGTACTGCCGTAATCGCGCTTCTCGAAGATGTTCACGTAGCTGAGCTGCAGGATGTTCTGCCGGTTGCCCAGGTACTGGTAGCTCAGGTCGTAACCCAGGTCGGTCACGTCGTCGGCCAGCCCTTGCCGCGGCCGCTGGCGTTTGGTCGACAGGCCCACTACGCCGGCCGAGACGAACTGGGTCTTGAACTCTTTCATGTAGGCGAAGCGGAAGTATCCCGTGTCGCTCAACTTGCCCGGATCGCCGCCGGTCGAATAGCCCAGGCGATCCTGCACCGAGGGCTGCATCGAGTTGTACGTGCCGACCTCGCCGTACCAGTTCGAGTCGAACAGTGCGTAGACCGTGGCACCGATGACGCGGTTGGCCGGTGCCGCGGGGCTGGAAAGGTTGAGCAAGGTGCCGGTGACGCCCGGCGGGCCCAGGTTCGATGCCGCAGGAAGGACGGCCAGCGGGTCGTTGAAGCCGGGACTGTTGTTGACGCTCACGCCGAGGGTCAGGTCCTTGCCGATGAACTTGAGCGTCCTGGCGACGAAGCGCAGGTCGAGGTTGCGCAGCCGGGTGTTGTATTTGCCGTCGCCTACGTTGTCGGCCTCGATCTTGACGAAGCCGCCCACGTGGTCGGTGAGTCGTCCGGCCAGGTAGAGGTCCGCCTCGCTCAGCCGGGTCTGGCTGTCGCCGCGCAGCGGGTTGGTGTGCGCCAGCGTGACCTGCGCGGCCAGCGGCAGGGCGCCGCTGATGTTCGCCTCGGTATAGCCGCCGAGCTTGAAGCGCATGCCGGCCGGCGTCAGCGCCGGTCCGTTGTCGCCGCCGCCGTACGCACTGGAGTGGCAGACCGCGCAGACGTAACCGGTCTGCCGCGCAAACGCGGGAACGGCCTGGGCAGCGCCGCTGGCGAGCAACAACAGCAGCGCGAGGCCATACCACGGGTATCGGGTTCCGGATCGGCGAATCGCGGGTCGGTGCGGGAAAGGCAGCATGGGGTTTCCTTCGTCTTGAACGGATGCGGCAGCCGCTCAGCGGCCGTGAGCCCGTCGGCGATGCCGCCCGGCCGTGCCGGTGCGTCGCCGCAAGATGCGGGTAAGTGCCGCACGGGCCGCGAAAGGTTGTGCCTGCCCTTCGCGCGCTTCGACGCAACCTTCGGCCGGCCAGGCGGCACTCAGCCATGTAAGTCGCCATCCCATGATTTGCAGCCGGATCCGACCCATGGAAATCCAACGCGTCCCCTTGCTCAAGCATGGCGACCACCGCGGCATGCTCGTCGCGCTGGAACAGGGCGGCAACGTGCCTTTCGCGATCCGGCGCGTGTACTACATCTTCGCCACGAAGGACGGCGTGCACCGCGGTCGGCACGCGCACCGTCACCTCACCCAGCTGGCGGTGGCGGTGCGCGGTTCGGTGACCTTCCTGCTGGATGACGGCAGCGGCGCGGTCGAGGTTGTGCTCGATGATCCTGCCCAGGGCCTGCTGCTCGGCAACATGGTGTGGCGCGAGCTCTACGATTTCAGCGACGACTGCGTGCTGATGGTGCTGGCCGATCACCTGTTCGATCCGGACGATTACATCACTGACTACGCCGACTTCATGCGTGAGGTCAGCGGCAGCATGCAACTGGCGGACATGACAGCATGCCAAGGCCGCTAGTCCTGGTCGGCGCCGGCGAGTTCGCGCAGATCGCCTGCGAATACTTCGAACACGACAGCGACCACGACGTGGTGGCCTTCAGTGTCGAGCGCGACTACCTGGTGCAGCCGACGCTGGCGGGGCGTCCGGTGGTCGCCTTCGAAACACTCGAAGCGGATTACCCACCGGCCGACGTGGACGTGTTCGTCGCCGTCCCGTCCAGCCAGCTCAACCGCTTGCGCACGCGCCTCTACCGGGAGGCGAAGCGTCGCGGGTACCGGCTTGCCACCTATGTCAGCACGCGTGCCTTCGTGTGGCGCAATGCCGAGGTGGGCGAGAACAGCTTCATCTTCGAGGGCAACGTGATCCAGCCGTTCGTGCGTGTCGGCAGCAATTGCATCCTGTGGAGCGGCAACCACGTAGGGCATCGGACGGTGGTGCGCGACAACGTGTTCATCGCCTCGCACGCGGTCATTTCCGGTTACTGCGAAATCGGCGAGAGCAGCTTCGTCGGGGTGAACACCACCTTCAACGACCACGTCAAGGTGGCACCTGACAACGTGATCGGCGCCGGCGCGCTGGTGACGCGCGATACCGAGCCGGGCCGGATCTACGTCGGCTCGCCTGCGCGCGCCGTGCCGGACAAGTCCAGCTTCGACGTGAAGCTCTGAATGCGCATGTTCGAGTGGACCAAAAAGGGGCTGGTGTTCGAGACCGCGCGGCATGGCGTGGGCGGCTGGATGCGCCACTCGGCGCTCACGCCCACGCCGTATCGCCTCGACGAGGAGTGCATCCGCGTCTACGCGGGCTTTCGCGATGGCGACGGCGTCAGCCGCATCGGCTATGTCGACGTGCGGGCGGATGATCCGGCGACGATCGTGCGCGTCAGCGCCGAGCCGGTGCTCGACATCGGCCGGGGCGGCTGCTTTGACGACAACGGCATGATCCTCGGCGACGTGGTCGACGGACCGGGCGGCCTGCACCTGTTCTACGTCGGCTTCCAGCATGTGGCCAGGGCCAAGTTCCTGGCCTTCACCGGCCTGGCGTTGTCGACCGACGGCGGCGAACACTTTCGACGCGTGCAGGAAACGCCGATCCTCGATCGCGCGCCCGGTCGCAGCACCATCGGTGCGGTGCATTCGGCGCTTTGCGAGGATGGCCGCTGGCGGCTGTGGTACGCCGTGGGCGACGACTGGGAAATCATCGGCGGCCAGCCGTTTCCGCGTTACCACATCCGCTGTGCACAGACCAATGATCTGCGCGTCATGCCGCGCGAGGACCAGGTCTGCCTGCTGCCGCGCGGCAGCGAGTACCGGATCGGGCGGCCGCGCGTGTACCGCTTCGACGGCAAGTACGTCATGTACTTCACCCGCGGCAATCTCGGCGGCGAATACTTTCCCGGCATGGCCTGCAGCGACGATGGCGTCCACTGGGAGCGCCGCGACGAGTCGCTGGGCCTGACACTCTCCGCCAGCGGTTGGGATGCGCGAACCCTCTGCTACCCCGCGCTTGTCCGCCAGCGCGACAAGCTGCTGATGTTCTACAACGGCAACGACATGGGCGTGGACGGCTTCGGTGTGGCCGAAGCCCCCGCGTCGCACCTCGCCGGTGGCGCCGATGCTCGCGGTTAGGCCTTACGTGGCTGCCGATGCCGGCGCCTGGGATGCCGTGGTCGAACACTCGCGCAACGGCAATCTGCTGCATCGTCGCGGCTACATGGATTACCACGCCGACCGCTTCATCGACGCCTCGCTGATGATCGAGCGCCGCGGAGAGGCCGCGGCGGTGTTTCCGGCGAGCAGGCTGGGCGACGTGGTGACCAGTCATGGCGGGCTCACCTATGCCGGCCTGATCAGCAGCCACGCCCTGCGCGCCGAATCGACGCTCGCCGTGTTCGAGCAGATGGCCGGCTGGTATCGCGCGCATGGCGTGCAGCGCATCGTCTACAAGGCGGTGCCGCACGTATTCCACGCGTATCCGGCGGAGGAGGATCTGTACGCCCTGCAGCGCATGGGTGCGCGCCTGGTGCGCCGCGACCTGTCGTCCGTCATCGCGCTGCAGGAGCCGTTCCGCTTCACCGAGCCGCGGCGCCGCGCGATCAGGAAGGCTGGGCGGGCAGGCATCGAGCTGCACGTGGACACCGATCCGGCATCGTTCCACGCGCTGCTGTCGGACGTGCTGCGCAAGCATCAGGTGACGCCGACCCACAGCCTGGCGGAACTGCGCCTGCTGCAGGCGCGCTTTCCGCGCCGGATCGTGCTGCACGAGGCGCACAGGCAGGGTGTGCTGCTGGCCGGTGCCCTCGTCTACGATTTCGGCCGCGTGGTGCATACCCAGTACCTGGCCGCCTCCGAGGACGGGCGGCAGCTCGATGCGCTCAGCTTCCTGCTCGCCGCGCTGATCGGCAGCACGTATGCGGGCCGGCAGTATTTCTCCTTCGGGGTATCCACCGAGCAGGCCGGGACGGTGCTCAACAGCGGGTTGGTCGCGCAGAAGGAATACTTCGGCGCGCGCGGGATCGCGCACGATTTCTACGAGTGGCCGCTGTGATGGGCTCCGTCGTGATGAAGAACGGACCGGCAGGCGCTGCCTCGGGCGACGTCCCGTTCCTGAACCTCGGTGAGGTCAATGCGCGGTATGCCGACGAGTTGAAGGCTGCGGCGGCGCGCGTCATCGATTCGGGCTGGTATGTGCTGGGCGACGAACTGAAGGCCTTCGAGCGGGAGTTCGCCGCCTGGTGCGGCGTGCGCCATGCCGTGGGCACGGGCAACGGGCTGGATGCGCTGTCGCTGATCCTGCGCGGCTACAGGGAGCTCGGCGTTCTCGCCGAGGGCGACGAGGTCATCGTGCCCGGCAATACATTCATCGCCAGCTTCCTGGCGATCAGCGAGAACCGCCTGGTGCCGGTGCCGGTGGAACCCGACGCGGCGATGTTCAACCTCGATCCGACCTGTGTGGCGGCGGCGATCGGGCCGCGCACGCGCGCGATCATGGCGGTGCATCTGTATGGCCAGCTGGCCGACATGCCGGCGCTGCAGGCGCTGGCCAGGCGGCACGGCTTGCTGCTGATCGAGGACGCGGCACAGGCGCATGGCGCCGCACTTGACGGGCGCAAAGCCGGTGCGTTCGGCGATGCGGCCGCCTTCAGCTTCTTCCCGGCCAAGAATGTCGGCGCGCTGGGCGACGGCGGCGCGGTGGTGACCGACGACGACGCGCTGGCGCAGCGCATCGCGGCGCTGCGCAACTACGGCTCCGACGTGAAATACCACCATCTGTTCCAGGGTGTGAACTCGCGCCTGGACGAAATGCAGGCGGCGCTGCTGCGGGTAAAGCTGAGGTATCTCGATGCGGACGTGGCATGGCGTCGCCGGGTGGCGCGCCGCTATCGCGATGGCATCCGCCATCCGCAGATCCGGCTGCCGGACGTGGCCCGCGAGGAGCAGCACGCCTGGCATCTGTTCGTGGTGCGCTGCGCACGGCGCGATGCGCTGCAGCGGCATCTGCACGTCCACGGTATCCAGACCCAGGTGCACTATCCGGTGCCGGCGCATCGGCAGCCGGCGTATCCCGCGCTGCGGGATTGCCGCCTGCCGCGGACCGAACAACTGTGCGATGAGGTGCTGAGCCTGCCGCTGGGGCCGACCTTGCGCGATGGCGACGTGGAGCGGGTGATCGAGGCCTGCAACGCGTTCGGGCGTGGCGCATGAACATCGCCCGCACCGGTTTCTACACGAGCATCGCCACCGCCGCGCGGCTGCTTGCCGGGCTGGTGGCGATCAAGCTGGTGGCGTGGTTCGCCGGGCCCGAAGGCGTGGGCAAGCTCGGCCAGTTCATGAGCCTGATGTCGCTGCTGGCGGTGCTGGCCGGCGGCGGCATCAGCTCGGCCGTCGTCAAGTACGTCGCCGAGTACCGCGACGATCCGCAGCGGCTGTCGCGCCTGCTGTCCGCCGCGCTGTGGTACGCGTTCCTTGCCTCCTGCCTGATGGGCGGTCTTGCCCTGTTGCTGAGCCGGCAGCTCGCGCTGTGGCTGCTGGACGATGCGGGCTATGCCGGCCTGATCCGCGTGCTCGCCGTCGCGCAGCTCGGCATTGCGCTGCTCAACTACATTCTCGCGGTGGTCAACGGCTTCATGGACGTGCGCCGGCTGGCCTTCATCCAGGTGAGCGGATCGGCGATCGGCATCGTGATGATGGTCTGGCTGGCGCGCTGGCTGCATCTGTATGGCGCGCTGCTGGCGCTGGTGCTGAGCCAGGTGCTGTGGCTGGTCGTCGGCGTGCCGGCGTGGTGGCGCAGCTCGTACTTCCGCCGCGGCATGCTGCGGCTGCGCTACGACCGTGAAATGACCTTGCGGCTGGCGACGTTCTCGGTGATGACTCTCACTTCCGCGCTGCTGCCGCCGCTGGTCAACATCGCCATTCGGGACCACCTCGCGCTGCAGTTCGGCTGGAGCCAAGTCGGCTACTGGCAGGCCGTAAGCAAGGTATCGGACGCCTATCTGCTGTTCCTCACCGCGGCGATCAACATCTACTACCTGCCCAAGCTGGCATCCACGCACGGGCGCGAGGCGCTGCTGGCCGAGCTGCGCACCGCCTGCCGCTACGTCCTGCCGGCGGTGGTGGTGCTGGCGGCCATGGTGTACCTGCTGCGCGAGTGGGTGACCTGGCTGCTGTTCACGCCGGATTTCGCCGCCGCCAACGCGCTGTATGGCCCGCAGCTGGTCGGCGACGTCATCAAGATCGCCTCCTTCGTCCTTTCCTACCTGATGCTGGCCAAGGCGATGACGAAACTGTTCGTCATCTCCGAATGCGTGTTCGCGGCCAGCTATCTCGCGCTGGTCTGGGTGCTGGCGGCGCGCTTCGGCGTGGTCGGGGCGATCTACGCGTTCGCGGCGAACTATGTGCTGTATCTGGTCTTCAACCTGCTGGTGGCCCGGCGTTACCTGGGAGGGCTGCGATGATGAGCGACGACGTGCCGCTGGTATCCGTGCTGATACCGGCGTTCAACCACGAGCGTTTCGTGCAGCGCTGCCTGGACAGCGTGCTGCAGGACCCGTATCCGGCCAAGGAGCTCATCGTCATCGACGACGGCTCCACCGATGGCACCGCCGAGCGGATCGCCGACTGGGTCGCGACGCACTGCATGGATATCCCGATCGAGTACGTGCGGCGGGAGAACCGCGGCATCGCGGCGACGCTGAACGAGCTGGCGGCGCGCGCGAGCGGCGAGTTCCTGCGTCCCGGCGCGAGCGATGACTACCTGCTGCCCGGCGGGCTCGATGCGCAGGTGCGCTACCTGCTGGCGCATCCGGACAAGGGCGCAGTGATCGGCGATTCGGTCGTCGTCGACCAGGACGACAACAAGCTGCATGACAGCGGCATGGGCCTGCTGCACGGCGGCAGCAAGACGCTGTACCGGTCCGACGACGGCATCCGCCGCGCCATCATCAGCCACTGGGCGATCGGCGGGCCGGTGGCGCTGATGCGGCGGAGCGCGCTGGACACCGTCGACCGCTGGAGCGAGGGCCTGCGCATCGAGGACTGGGACATGTTCCTGCGCCTGGCGGCCCGCGATGCGCTCGGCTTCATCGACGTCGGCGTGTGCGCCTACCGCATCCACGGCACCAACCTGAGCCGGACGCGGCACACCGCCACACGGATCGGCAACCTCGCCGAATCGCGCCAGGTCGCGCTGCGCCGGGCGTGCCTGTTCGACGAGCCGTACCGGACCCTGCTGCGGGCGCAGGCGCACTACATCGGCGCCAAGATCGCGTTCCTGCAGGGTCAGCCGTGGTCGCTGGCGCGGCATCTGCTCGCCTGGTCCTGGTTGCGGTTGCTGTCGAGGCTGCGGCCTTCATCCAGGCACCGCGGCGCGGAGGCGACATGAAACGGTTGCCGTGTCTGCCCTCGGCGTATCTCGCACTGCCGCTGCTGCTGGCGTGCGCGCTGACCCTGCTGACCTACGATCTTCCCGTCGACTACCTGTCGGGCCTGTTGCTGCTGGCGGTGGTCGCCGCGGCGATCCTGCTGTTCGATGTCCAGGCGGGGATCAGGATTCCGTCGCCCGCGCGGTTTCGCGCGCGCAGCTACGTCGGCACCCGCGATGCGTTCGTCGCGCTCGCCTTCGCGGGCGTCGTCGCGTTGTTCTGCGTGCTCGACCTGGCGCTGTTCCCGATACCGCTGTTCAACAATCCCTCGTCCTATGCCGCGATGGGGGACGGGCGCGAACATGTCCGGCACGTGTCGGACATCTGCTGGGTACTGCCGCCGATCGGGCTGCTGTGCGCCAGGAGCCGGTGGTTGCGCATCACGCTCGTCGCCATCGGTTTCCTGTTTCCGATCCTGGTGATCGACCGCAACCGGGTGTTCGCGACGGTGTTCTCGTTCGCGCTGGTGATCCTGCTGCGCCGGGACGAGGCCAGGCCCTTGCCGTGGAGGGCCGTCGGCCTGCTCGGCTTTGCCGGCGTCAGTGTCTTCTCGGTACTCGGCATGTTGCGGTCCGGGACGCTGGCTTACATCACCCTGCCGTTCAGCGCGATGTATCGCGCGGTGCCGGAAGGCGTCAAGTGGCTGCTGCTCTACGCCAGCGCCGGGCCCTACAACTTCAGCGCGATCCTGGCCAAGGGCTACGTCAACACCAGCTTCCTCACCCATCAGGTCGTTCCGCTGAGCGGGTCCGTCGCGACGGCCGGCACCGGCATTCCGCTGGACGCGCCGACCATCAACGTGGGCACGGAGTTCTTTCCGTTCCTGATGGCGTGGGGGCCGATCGGCGCGGTGGCTGCCATCGTCGTGCTCTACGCGATGCTGCGCTGGAGCGTGCAGCGCCTGCGGGCCTCGGTATCGCTGTTCGCGCTGCTGATCTTCCTGCGCGTGTCCTACGTTTGCGTGATGGCGCCGTTCGCGCCGCAGGCCTACACCTGGACGAACGCCGGCTTCATCGGCCTGTGCCTGCTCATGCAGGCGTTCGCGGCCTGGCTGCCGAATCGGCGAGCGGCAGCGTCGGGCACCGCGCGAATCGCGTCTCCCCCTTCCACCCAGTGAGTGCCCAACCATGGAACAAGACGAAATCTATCTGATCGACCTCTGGCGGATCTTCACCCGCGGATGGATCTGGTTCGCGGGCGTGCTGATCCTGGTCCTGGTCTGCACCTATGTCTTCGCGCACACGGTGAAGCGCCAGTGGGAGGCGACTGCGTGGATCCAGATCGGGCAGGTCGGGCAAGTGCTGTCGGGCCAGGACCCCAAGGTGGAGCCACTGCTGCGCGTGATCGAACGGCTGGAACTGGTGCCGTTCGAGAACGAGGTCCTGCAAGGCGCCGGCTACGCGCGCGATTCGTCGGTGGCAAAGCTCTATCGCAGCAGCCTGAAGCTGGAGCCGCTGCCCTATGCCGGCCCGTTGATCCGCCTGCGGGTGCGCGCCTATTCCCGCGAGCAGGCCGCCGAGCTGGCCACGGCGACGGTGGCCCGGTTGGGTGCGATCCACCAGCGCCTGGAAGAGGTGCCGCTGAAGGCGGCGCGTGAGCGCCTGGCCCGCAACGAGGTCGAACTGCGGACCGCCGAGGCCGACCGGGACCGTTATCGGCAGGCGGCCGTGCCGGGCAGCAAGGACGCCCAGGGCCCGGTGCTCGCCAGCCTGCTGCTGGCGAACAAGAACGAGGAGATCCGCGGCTTGCGGCAAGTGAGGATGGATCTCATGGAACGCCTCGGCCCGACCTACACCTACCAGACCTCGATGGTGTGGCCGGTCTACGTGCCCGACAAGCAGGCGTTTCCGAATCCCGAGCTGACCTGGGGCATCGGCCTGCTGCTGGGTCTGTTCCTCGGCGCATGCGCGGCCGTGGCGAAGGCCGGCCGGCGACGGATCGCCTGAACGTTTGCCGGTGCGTTCAACCAAAACGGCATCTGCATGCACTCACCGGTCAGGCCCGTGGCGTGTCGCGGGCGACCCTGGCTGCACCCGAAGGTGTCGTGCTGAAGGAAAACCGGCGTCATGGCGGGACGGAGTTCGTTCGATATGCGTGGAGTGCACAAGCAGGAATCCGGGCACCGCGCCACGCCCGCCGGCAGCGTCCGCCGTCCCCCGCGGCGCGCGCCGCTGGACGAGGCGCAGCTGCTCGACACGCAGCGCGCGTTCGACAGCGTGGCCGCCGACTACGACGGGCCGCGCGGCAACAACGAACTGATCCAGCGCATGCGCACGACCTTGTGGGATGTCGTGCACAGCGAGGTGCAACCCGGCGCCCGCCTGCTCGACCTGGGCTGCGGCACCGGCATCGACGCACTCGAGTTCGCCCGGCGCGGCTTTCGCGTCGTCGCCACCGACTGGTCGCCGCTGATGGTCGAGCGCACGCGGGCGCGCGCGGCGGGTGCGGCCATGCAGTCGCGCGTCACCGTCGCCCACCTCGGCGTGCAGCAACTCGATCGGCTCGACGGCGAGTTCGACGGCATCTATTCCAACTTCGGCCCGCTGAACTGCGCGCCGGATCTCGCTGCCGTCGCCGCCGAATGCGCGCGCCTGCTGCGCCCCGGCGGCAGCCTCGTCTTCTCGGTGATGGGCCGGATCTGTCCGTGGGAGCTGGGCCACTACGCGTTGCGCGGCCGCTTTCGGCGGGCCGGCGTGCGCGCCGCGCGCGGCGCGACGGCGGTGGGCATGAACCACCACACGATCTGGACCTGCTACTACCTGCCGCGCGAGTTCTACCGCGCCTTCGCCGAGCACTTTTCGCTGGCGGGCTATCGCGCGCTGAGCCTGTTCATGCCGCCGCCGTACCTGGTGGACTGCTACCGTCGCCGGCGCCGCTGGTACGAACGGCTGGGCCGGCTTGACGACCGCCTCGGCGCGCTGCCGTTGCTGCGCGACATGGGCGACCACTTCCTGATCGTGATGCGACGGCGCTGAGCACATGGACTTCCTGCAGGCCGCGATGGACGTCAGCTTGTGCCGGGCCGTTTCGGTCACCGCGGAGGCCAGCTCGCGCGTGCCGCTGCCGATCCGCGCCGGGCGGATCGGTTCCTCGCTGGCCGCGCGGGCGTACCGGATCGACCTGCGCGACCATCTGGTCTTCCCCGGCCTGATCAACGCGCACGATCATCTGCACGTCAACGCCGTGCCGCCGCTGCAAGCCTGCGCGCCGTTTCCCAACAGTTATGCGTGGATCGCCGCCTTCCGGACGCATTTCGGGGAGCCGGCGGTGATCGCCGCGCTGCAGGTGCCGAAGGCCTTGCGGCTGCGCCACGGCGCGCTGAAGAACCTGCTTGCCGGCACCACCTGCGTGGCGCATCACGACCCCTGGCATGCGGCGCTCGACGAGCCGGATTTCCCGGTTGCGGTGCTGCGCGACTACGGCTGGAGCTATGCGCTGGGCTGGCCCGATTACGGCCCGCCGATCCGGCAGAGTTTCGCCGCCACGCCCGCCGACCGGCCCTGGCTGATCCACTTGGCCGAAGGCACCGACGCGATCGCGCAGGCGGAACTGGCCCGGCTCGACGCGATGGGCTGCCTGGCGGCGAACAGCGTGCTGGTCCACGGGGTCGGCCTGAGCGAGCGGGACACCGATCGGGTGATCGAGCGCGGCGCGGCGGTGGTCTGGTGTCCGACCAGCAATCGCAACCTGCTCGGGCGCTCGCTGGACCCGCGGCGCCTGTGCGCGGCGGGCCGGCTTGCCCTGGGCAGCGACTCGCGGCTCAGCGGTGCCCGCGACCTGCTCGATGAAATGCGCGGCATCGCCGCGCGCGGCGAGCTGAGCCCGGGCCATCTGCTCGGCCTGGCCACCAGCCAGGCCGCGCGCATCCTGCGGCTGTCCGCGGTCGGCAGCCTGGCGCCGGGCGCGCCGGCGGACCTGGTGATCGTCGAGGATCGCGGCGGCGACGAACGCTGCGGCTTGGTCGGCATCTCGCGCAGCGAGATCCGGGCGGTGGTGCGCCACGGCGTGCCGCGCATCGCCGATCCGGATTTCGCCGAATGGTTCGACGTCGCCGGCATGGACGCCGTACCGGTGACGCTGGACGGCAGACCGAAACTGCTGGCCAGGTCGCTGGCCGAAGCGGCGCTGGTGGCGCTCGAACCCGGCCTCGAACTGGTAGCCGCGCACCACGCGCGCGATCTCGTCATGGAGGCCGGCTAGCCATGCTGCCGCGTTTGCCGATGCTGATGCCGGCCGAGGCGTATGCCTTGTGGGCATCCAGTTATCCCGCCCGCGCCCACAACCCGGTGATGCAGGCGGAGGAGCGCGCCATGCTCGCGCTGATGCCGGACCTGCTGCAGGGAGCGGCCGTGCTCGATGTCGGCTGCGGCAGCGGACGCTACATGCTGCACGCGCTGCGACGTGGCGCGGCGCGCGTGATCGGCGTGGATCTGTCGGCGCCGATGCTCGCGCGCGCCGGCGCCGAGCTGGCCCGGTGGCAGGCCGCCGCGGACATCGACCTGGTGCAAGGCAGCCTCGAAGCACTGCCGATACCCGATGCGCGGGCCAACCTGACGCTCTGCGGCCTGGTCGTCGGCCATCTCGACAATCTGCAGCGATCGCTCGCCGAGCTGCGCCGGGTGACCCGGCCCGGCGGCACGCTGTTGTGCAGCGACGTGCATCCGATCGGGCATGCGCTGGGCTGGCTGCGCGATTTCAAGTCGGACGGCCGGCACTACGCCGTGCAGCACACGCAGCACCTGTACAGCCACTGGCACGCGGCCTGCGCCGCGCTCGGGCTGCGCATCGAACAGGTACTGGAACCGATGCTCGACCCGGCCGGCATCCCCGCCGATGCGCGCTTCGACCGCACCGCGCTGGAGGTTCCCGTGGCACTGGTGTTCCAGCTGCGGCGCGAGCCGTGACTCCCCGAATTCGCAGGCTCCTGCCATGACCCTTGCCTCACGCACCTTGCTGATCAACCCGACCATCACCTCGCGGCGCAGCGCGCGCTTTCCGCTGTCGCTGCTGCACCTGTCGGCGGCGCTGGAGCGCAACGGCCACGACAGCCAGATCATCGACGGCAACGTCGACCGCGATTTCGTCAGCGACACCTTGCGCGCGATGGAACAGGACGCCTTCGACGCCGTCGGCGTCAGCGTCATGGGCGGCCCGCAACTGGCGCCGGCAATCGCCGTGTCCGGTGCGATCCGCGCACGCTTCCCGGCGGTGCCGATCATCTGGGGCGGCTATTTCCCCACGCTCAATCCGGATGCGGCGTTGGCCGCGTCCTACGTCGACTACGCGGTGCGCGGGCAGGCCGAGGAAACCCTGCCCGAGCTGATTGCCGCGCTGGACGGCAAGGCCGACGCGAAGCTGGCGACCATCGGCGGGCTGTCGTGGAAGCGCGGCGGCGCGGTCGTGCACAACCCGAATCGCCGTTTCAGCCTGGCCGACCACGGCATGGTGCTGCCCTACGACAAGCTCGGCGACCCGCGGCGCTACCTGGCGCGCACCTACCTCGGTCGCCGCACCGTCGCGCACCAGGCGTCGATCGGTTGCCGGTTCCGCTGCACCTTCTGCGGCGTGGCCGCGATGTTCGGCGGCACCACCGTGCTGCCGGCGGCGGAACAACTCGAGCGCGACCTGGGCTATCTCAAGCACGAGCTGGGCGCGGATTCGGTGCAGTACTTCGACAACAATTTCTTCGACCGCGAGCGGGACATGCTGCCGCTGCTCGAAGTGATGGCCAGGTTCGAGATGCCCTGGTGGTGTTTCGCCCGCGCCGACGCGCTGCTCAACCTGTCGGAGGAGGCGTGGAGGCTGGTGCGCAAGAGCCGCTTGCGGATGGCGTACATCGGCGCGGAATCACCGAACGGCCAGATGCTCAAGGAGATCCGCAAGGGCACGCGGCCGGATCAGACGATGGCGGTGGTCGAGTTGTGCCGCCGGCACGGCGTGATCCCCGAGTTGTCCTTCATGGTCGCACCGCCGGAGAACACCGAGGAGGAGACCGAGCACACCTTCGAGTTCATCCGCGCGCTGAAGCGGATCAATCCGCAGTCCGAGATCGTCATCTACGTCTACACGCCGTTGCCGGAGAACAGCCGGCACGAGCAGGACCGCGCGAGGCGGCCGGGCAAGCCGCTGCTGGACCTCCGTGGCGCGCCGGTGGTGTTCCCGACGACGGCGGAGGAATGGGCGCAGCCGCGCTGGGTCGACTACACCTGCCACGCGGACGCGCCCTGGCTCGACGACCGGCTGCGCCGGCGCATCCGGGATTTCGTCACCGTGCTGCGCTGCCGCTTTCCCACCGTGCAGGACCTGCGCTCGCCGCCGTGGGCCAAGCGCAGCCTGAGCGCGATGGCGCTCTGGCGCTATCGCTACGGCAGGTACGATCGGCCGTGGGAACTGGAGCTGGCCAACCGCCTGGTGCGTCTGCGCATGCCGCAGGTGTCGGGCCTCTAGCGCGGTGCGCGCCGTGCACGTCGCGCAGCTCAATTTCCTGCCCGCGCCGGCGGGACTCGCGCCGGCCGAGGTGCTGGAACGGTGGCACTCGCTGGCGGACATCGCCGAGGCGGCCGCCAGCGCCGGCACCCGCGTGTCGGTGATCCAGGCGGCGGCGCGCGAGGAGCGGATCACGCGTGGCGGCATCGACTACCACTTCGTCGACATCCGCGGACTGGAAACGGCGACCAACCGGGGCCGCCGCTTCGCCAGCCTGCTCGGCGACATCCGGGCCGACGTGCTGCACGGGCACAGCCTGGGTTTTGCCGAGGACGCCTTCGCGATCGCGCAGTGCCTGCCGCAGCTGCCGATCATCCTGCAGGACCACGCCGACCGGGCACCGCGCTGGTGGCGCCGCCGGCGCTGGCGGCGCTGGTATGCGGCCGCCACGGGCGTCGCCTTCACCGCGCGCGAGCAGGCGCAGGCGTTCGCCGTCGCCGGCATGTTCGGACCGCGCATGCGGGTGTTCGCGATACCCGAATCCAGCAGCCGCTTCACGCCTGGCGACCGCGCCGCGGCCCGCGCCGAAACCGGCCTTCACGGCGGGCCCTGCGTGCTGTGGGTCGGCCACTTGAACCGCAACAAGGACCCGCTGACCGTGCTCGAGGGCGTGGCGCGAGCGGCGACGCGCTTGCCCGGCCTGCAACTGTGGTGCGTGTTCGGCCATGCGCCGCTGCTGGAGGACGTGCGCCAGCGCATCGTTGGCGATCCGCGGCTCGCCGGCCGCGTGCATCTGCTGGGCAAGGTGACGCATGCGCAGGTCGAGCAGCTGATGCAGGCGGCCGACGTGTTCGTCTCGGGCAGCCATGCCGAAGGCAGCGGCTACGCCCTGCTGGAGGCGCTGGCCTGCGGCGTCGTGCCGGTGGTTACCGACATCCCGTCGTTCCGCGCGCTGACCGATGGCGGCCGCATCGGCAAGCTGTGGCCTTGCGGCGACGCGGGGGGGCTCGCCGCGGCCCTGCTCGACGTCGGGTCGAGCCGGATGCCGCCGGCACGGGTGCGCGCGCATTTCGACGCCGCGCTGTCGTTCGCCGCCGTGGGCCGGCAATGGGCCGAGGCGTACGCGCAAGTGCGCGAGGACCGGCGCCGGGGCGCGTCGTGAAACTCGCGCTGGTGGTGCCGGGCGGGGTGGATCGCGGCGGCGAGTTCCGCGTGATCCCCGCCTTGCTGGCGCTGATCGAACGACTGGCGTGCACGCATGAGGTGCATGTCTTCGCGCTGCAACAGGAAGCGGTGGCCGGTCGCTGGGAACTCGCCGGCGCCACCGTGCACAACATCGGCACCGGCTGGACGCGCCTGCGCGCGATCGCGGCGGTCCGCGCCGAGCATCGCCGCGCGCCGTTCGGCCTGGTCCACGCGATCTTCTCAGGCTCGTGCAGCCTGGTTGCCGTCGCCGCGGCGAAATGGCTGCGGCTGCCCAGCCTGGTGCATGTCGCCGGCGGCGAACTGGTTGCGCTGCACGCGATCGGCTACGGCGGGCGCCGAAAGTGGAAGGGCAGGCTGCGCGAGGCGTGCGTGCTGCGCGCCGCCGATGTCGTTACCGCGGCCAGCGCGCCGATCATCGACGCATTGCGGGTGCTCGGCATCGAGGCGCAACGTGTGCCGCTCGGCGTCGACCTGCGAGCCTGGCCGCCGCTCGCGCCGCGTGCGCGCAGCGTCGGCCAGGCGCGGCTGATCCATGTGGCCAGCCTCAACCGGGTGAAGGATCAGCCGACCCTGCTGCGTGCCCTGGCCATGCTGCGCGAGGACGGCCCTGCCTTCCGCATGGCCATCGTCGGCGTGGATACCTTGCGTGGCGAGATGCAGCGGCTGGCGCGCCAGCTCGGGCTGCAACACTGCGTGGATTTTCTCGGCTTCAAGACGCAACGCGAATTGCGTCCGTGGCTGGAAGCAGCCGACCTGCTGGTGATGTCGTCGCAGCATGAAGCCGGCCCGCTGGTGTTGCTGGAGGCCGCGGTGGCCGGCGTGCCGGCGGTGGGCACGGCGGTCGGACACTTCGTGGAGTGGTCGCCCGCGGCGGCGTGCAGCGTGCCTGTCGGTGACGCGGGCGCGCTGGCCGATGGCATCCGGCAGCTGCTTGCCGACGAACCACGGCGGCAGCGCATGGCCGCGGCCGCGCAGTGCCTGGCGCTGGCGGAGGACGCCGACTGCACCGCGCGCCTGTTCGAAGCGCTGTACCGGCGCGTCCGTGGACACGGATCACGCGGGCTTGCGTGCGAGGTAAAGCCGGAACCGTGAAGGCTCGCGGCGGCCGCGAAGTTTCGCCATGAGCGGGCGCATCGCCCAGCGCGGGCCGTACCACGGGCGATGCACCTCCCACCGGATCGACAGCGCATCCGCCAGACGGCGCAGCCGCTCGTCGGTGAGGTAGCCCAGGCTGGCGATGGCATCCGCCGCGATGCCGTGGCGGCGCAGGAACACCTCGCGACGCTCGGTGAGCATGCGCCGGCCGCTTTCATCGCGGGCGTACCACGGCGTGTCGGCGATGATCACCGTGCCGCCGGCTTTCACGCAGCGCAGTGCTTCGCGCAGGCAGGCCTCGCCGTCTTCGGCGTAGTGGAACGAGGCGTTGAACACGGCCGTGTCGAACTGCGCGTCGGCGAACGGCAGGCGGCGCATCTCGGCCTGGAAGCGCGGGAACAGCGCCGGCAGCCGCGCCCGGTAATGCCGGGCCGCGCCCAGCCCGTCGCGGTCATGGGCAAGCAGGTCGACCGCCACCGGCCGGTAGCCGGCCAGGGCCAGGCGATAGCTCATCCAGCCGTTGCCGGCGCCGAGGTCGAGCACGCGATTGCCTTCCAGCAGATGCCGCACGATGTAGTCGTAGCTGCGCGCGCGCATCCGCCATTGGTCGCGATCCGTTCCGCCGGTGTCGCGGTAGGGCAGGGCGAGGTAGAACGCCTCGCTTTCGCTGCCACGGCCCTCCGCCATCCTGATCCGCTCGTAATCCGCGATGAAGCGTGCCAGGTGCGCGGCCGATTCCGGCGGCAGCGCACGGGCGATGCCGTTCTCGACGGCGACGACGAAGCCGCATGCCGGGCAAGCCAGCATGTCGATCGAGGTCCTGCAGCGGGGGCAGTGCAGGCGCAGCTCCGCCAGCGCCGCCGCGTCCGCGGCATGGCGGGCGGGCGAGGCGTCCATCGCTGGCTGCGTTCGCGGCATCGGCGGCTGCTACGGTGCGTGGAGCGGTGGTTCCAGCGCTGCGCGCACCGCGAACATGGTGTCCATCCGCGGCACCGGCCGGGTGAGCCAGGCGAGGATGCGCCGCCGCTGCGACAGGCCGGCCCAGGCCGGGCCCTGCTGCAGCCACAGCTGCGTGCGCACCATGTCGGCCCGTTCGCGGCTGGCTTCCGGCGTGGGCCTGATCCGCTGGCGGAGGCAGCGTGCGAGTTCGCCGAGGGAGCGCGACCACTCCATGCCGTGAAGCGCATGCAGCCACAGCTCCGAAGAGGAAACGCGGGTCAGCGTCTGGCGGCGCGAGACCATCCGCAACAGTGGATGGCAGTCGACGGCGAGTCGTGCAAGCGCATCTGGCGGAACCACATCGCCGTAGTAGCGCGCAGCCAGCAGCAGCGGCGGCAGCGCATACCAGGGCGCGTCGGCGTGCTCGTCCCACAGCACGTCCCAGTCGCGCGCGGACAGGCGCGCCGACAGCAGCGCGATGTCGTGCAGATGGAGCAGGCGCAGGCTGCGGTTGCAGAGGTTGCCCGCGGCGTGCAGCAGCAGGTGGTTCATCAGCGCGCCGGGCGACGGGTAGGGGTTCAGCCCGGGCTGCGGCTGCGGCGGACGGATGCGCACGGTGATGTCGACCGCAGTGACCGGCAGCCGCTCCTGGATGCGCGTGTGCAGCTCGATGTTGACCGGCGCGTCGCGGTGCTCGCCCAGGCCGGCAAAGGGCGCGCCGGTCGCCGGCTTGAACACCCGGTGCTTCCACGCGGCGAACGACTCCACGTAGCCGAGTTCCTGCAGCAGCCCGATCGCCGGCGCGACATCGTCCTCGCGAACCAGCAGGTCGATGTCGGCCATCGGCCGCTCGCCGGCCGCGTAGATGCCCAGCGCGTGCAGGGCGCAACCCTTCAGCGCGACGATGGCGATGCCGCTGGCACGGGCGCCGACATCGATGCCCTGCAGCAGCGTCTCGATGCGCCGATGGCGATGCTCGACATGCGCGCGCTGCTCTGCCAGAAACGCCTGCCATGGCGGGTGCCGCCACGCGGAGAGACTGGATAGCAGTGGCGACACGCCGTGCACGGCAGCGGCGGCGGCGGCCAGCTGCCATTCGAGATCGCTCCACGGCGGCGTGGCGCCGCCGGGCCGCGCCAGCTCTGCGGCAAGCGTCTCGGTGGTGCGGCGCAGGCCGGCCCTAACGACGTTGAGCGGTGGCAGCATGAGGCAGCAGCTGGATGTCGATTCGCGGGGCCTGGGACGGCGAGGGCGTGGCGTCGTCGCAACGATGCGCCCGTTCGGACGCGACCAGCGCGTCCCATTTGGCGTCCAGTGCCGCGCTCGCCTGCCGGTGATGCTCCAGCGAGTCGATTGCCTTCAATTGCTGCAGCGTGACCTGCTCGTGCAGCAGGTCGCGTACGCTGCGGTAGAAATCCGAGTCGTAGGCGCCGTGGAACATCATGGCCAGGTCGCCGCTGTCCCGCCAATGCGTCTTGTCGCCAAGCTGGGCCTTGACCTTGTCGTAGAACCTGGTTCCCGGCAGCGGATAGGAGACGCTCACGCCGATGTCGTCGGGCGCGGCCTGCGCCACCAGCTCGCGGGTGGCCAGCAAGTCATCCAGCTGCTCGCCCAGATAACCGAGCTGGATGAAGAAGCCCACGCGGATGCCACGCTGGCCCAGCCGCACCCGCGCCGCAATCAGGTCGGCGACCCGGGTGCCCTTGGACATGCTGTCCAGCACGCGTTGGCTGCCGCTTTCCGCGCCCAGCCACGCCTCCGCGCAGCCGGCCTGTTCAAGCGCGTCGGTCATGCGCTCGCTCATCAGGTCGGCGCGGGTCTGGATGGTGAACGGAACCGATCCGCCGGCGGCGCGAAGGCGAGCCCCGAACTGCGCGACCCAGTCGACATGGAAGCCGAAGATGTCGTCCGCCATCCAGATGTGGTCGGGTTTGAACGCCTGCTTCAGGTGGATCATTTCCGCCGCCACGTCGTCGGCGCTGCGCTGCTTGTAGTGGTTGCCCCAGATCGGCTTGGCGCACCAGTTGCAGCGGAACGGGCAGCCGCGCGACGCGGCCATGTTGAGGCTGAAGTAGCCGTGCCGCTCGTGCCACAGGTTCCGGTAGCGTTCGACGTCCACCAGGTCCCAGGCGGGGCGGCCGATCAGCCGGGGATCCGGCGGCATCGCGCCCATGCGTCGCGCCTGGGTCGTGCCGTCCACCCGCGTCGCGATGCCGGCGACGCCGTCGAGCCAGGGGCGGTCGTCGATGGCCGGGTCGCGCGCCAGCCGCCCGGTCAGTTCGAGCAGCGCCGCAATCCCTTCGCCCATCAACACGGCGTCCGCGCCGGCGTCGAGAAACGGGTCCGGCTGGTCGGAGGCGTCGGAACCGGCGACGATCACGCGGGCCCCGCGCGCACGCGCCTGGGCGATCATCCGGCACGCCGCCTCGCGCATGCGGCCCAGGCACATCTTGGTCAGGTAATTGAAGTTGTCCTCGTAGAGAACCACGACGTCAGGTTGCGCGGCGCGCACGGCATCTTCGTAATCCTCGACGCCATCGGCGAGCATCGCGTCGAACAGCGTGACCTCGTGACCCATCTGCCGGAGGAGTGCGGCAATCTGGATCGTGGCGAGCGGGGGATAGGGCTTGCCGCGTTCCCATTGCTTGGGGTCGTACCTCAGGAAATAGGAGTGACCGACCTGGATCTTCAGCATCGCGAAAGGGCCTCGAACGTCGCCGCGGAATTCAGCATCGACGGCGGAGGAACCGGCCCCGTCGTCGATGCTGCCGGCAGGTGAGTGCCGCGGCGTGCGGCTTCGGTTGCCCTGCGGAGCGAAGCTGGTTGGCGTGCAACCTTTCCGCGGCGACTGCGCACTCAGCAGCAGACCACCGCCATCGGATTCGCCGCACCGTGCAACTCCCCCCGCGCCGGGCAACTCGTTCGATGGCGATGGCATCGACTTTCCATGGCGCTGATGCCGGCGCCGACCCGTTCGGCGAGCGATCGGTCGGTCGCCGTGTCGTGCGCCGGCGGATACTCGGCGGGCGTTTCTGTTTCGGCAGCGCCAGCGGGGCACTGCTGCAACTGGTCGAGGCCGCTTATGGCGGCCTGCCGCGGCACCGCGTGTCGATGGCGATACCCGAGTTCCGCATCGAGTTGCGCCTGTCGCCGCCGCGGGCTTCGCCGCCCGCGGGCGAGCCGCCGCCGGTGCAGATGCAGTCGGGCGCGGGGGTGATCTGCGGCGTGATGGACGCCTCGAACTACGTCGTGCTGGCGCCCGCGCAGCAGCGGGCGCTGGTGGTGGCATCCGTCGACATGCTGGAGCGGCCCTACCATCTTCGCTACGAACTCATCGAGTTCGCCGTTTTCACGTTGGCCACGCGCGGGCAGGGACTGGTTCCGCTGCACGGTGCCTGCGTGGGGTGGCAGGGCCGGGGCATTTTGCTGCTGGGAGCCAGCGGCTCGGGCAAGTCGACGCTGGCCCTGCAGGCCTTGCTGCAGGGTCTGGATTTTCTCGCCGAGGACGCGGTGTTCGTGGCGCCGCAAGACATGCTCGCCACCGGCGTGGCCAACTACCTGCACGTGCAGGCCGATGCGCTGCGCTTCGTCGAGGACGCCGGCGCCCGACGCTGGATCGGCGAGGCGCCGGTCATCTGCCGCCGCAGCGGGGTGCAGAAGTTCGAGGCCGACCTGCGACTCGGGCCCGGCCGGCTCGCCACGGCTCCGCTGCAGCTGGTCGGTGCCGTGCTGGTTTGCGGCGAGCCTGCCGCCGACCGCGCCGCGGTGCTGCGTGCCGTGCCGGCGGGGGAGGTCGCCGCGCGATTGGCCGCCACCCAGCCGTATGCGTCCGGGCAGCCGGGCTGGGCCCGCTTCGAACAGAAGATGGCGGCGCTGGGCGTGCATGAGCTGCGCCGCACCGACCATCCGCGGGATGGCGTGGCGGCGTTGCGCCGATTGCTGGGCGATGGGTGAACGCCTTGCGCCACCGACCGCCGACGCGGCGGCGAGTAAGCTGGGGTTTCCCCGGGCTCACGTTCCACCTCCGGCAGACCACGAACCCCTCACGAGGACTACGACCATGAAGATGCATTTCGCGGGATCGATGGCAGTGGCCGCGCTGTTCGCGCTGGCTTCGGCGACGGCGACCGCCGCCGCGCTCGCCCCCGGCACCATCGCGCCGACCTTCACCGCCCAGGCCAGCCAGGCCGGCAAGCAGTTCACCTTCTCGCTGGCCGACGCGCTGAAGAAGGGGCCGGTGGTGGTTTATTTCTATCCCTCGGCCTATACCAGCGGCTGCGACCTCGAAGCGCACACGTTTGCGGTCAACCGGGACAAGTTCGATGCCGCCGGTGCGACCATCATTGGCGTGTCGGCCGACAGCATCGACCGGCTCGACGTGTTTTCGGCCGACCCGGACTACTGCGCCGGCAAGTTCCCGGTCGCGTCGGATGCCGAGGTCAAGGTCGCGCTTTCCTACGGCCTGGAGGCGATGAAGGCACGCCCGGGCATGAAGGACGTGCGTGGCATGGCCATCGACCACGCGTTCATCCCGCGCACGACCTTCGTCATCGCCGGCGACGGCAAGATCGTCGCCACGCTTTCCTCGGAGGCCGATCATCTGCGCCCCGACGAGCACGTGAAAGAGGCACTGGCCATCGTGCAGAAACTGCACGCCGGCAAGGCGCCGTAAGCGGAACCCCGGCGCGCAGGGAATGACCTGCGCGCCGACCTGACCGGGTGACGATGCAACCGTGTGCGTGCCGGAGGGCACTCACCGCCATCGCGGTCGCCCGCGGTGACGAGGCGCTGCCGTCGATCGTGACGGAGCGCTCCCGCAACCGCGGCGCGCTCGCGGGCCATCCACCCGGATCAGCAGCGATGCCTGACGAACCCTCGGCGCCCGGCCGCACGCTCGACCTGCTGCGTTCGCTCGCCCGCACGCTCACGGCGGATGACGTCGCGGAGATCGTCGCCTATGTCGTGCTGTCGCTGGCGGCGGCACTGGCCGGCAGCCTCGCCGCGGTGCTGCTGGTGCCGCTGGTGCAGCCGGGGCATCCCCTGCAACTGGCGGGCGGCATGTTCGACGCCGGTGGTGGCGTCGAGAGGCGGGCCACCGCGTTTGCGGCGGCCACCGCGGCTTTCGCCGTGCTGCGCTGGCTGGTCGCGTGGCTCGGTGCGCGGCTGACCAGCCGTTACGGCGTGGCCCGGCGGCGTCTGGTGCATGCGCGGCTGGTCGATGCGCCACTCGCCTCGCTGGCCGACTCGACCTCCGCCGAAATCGCGAACGTCCTGACCTACAACGTTGAGTTCCTCACCCAGGGCTTCGCCGCGCTGCTGCAGCTGCTGGTCGCCGGGGTCACCACGGTCGTCAGCCTGGCCTTCGCGTTCTGGGTGTCGCCGCCGCTGATGCTGGCGGCACCCCTGCTGGTCGGTTTCGCGCTGGTCGCGTCGCGCAGCTTCGGCCGCGAACAGTCGCAGGTCGGCCGTCGCTATGTCGCCGACATGACGCGGCTGTTCTGGCTGAGCGAGGATTTTCCGCGGCGCCTGCGCCACATCCGTTCGTTCGAGCGCGCGGATGCGGAGAAGGAAAGTTACGGTGCCATTTCCGCGGCGCTGGGCCACGGCTACCGGCGTCAGCTGGAGCTGGTGGCGGCCGGTCGGCTGCTGCTCGAACTGCTGGCGGCGGTTGCGATCGCCGCGCTCTTCGTGCTCGCCTGGCGCTGGCACGGCGTCGATCAGTCGTCGCTGATCGCGGTATGCCTGCTGCTCGGGCGCCTGCTGCCCTACCTGGTATCGACGCGGCAGTGCTTCCAGCAATTGCGTTCGGCCGTTCCGGCGTTCGCGCTGTGGCAGCGTTACATGAGTCTGGACGCGGTGCGTGCGCCGGCAGCGCCATCGCCGGCCACGCCGTCGGCGCGGAACGCGCTGCACGTCGAGCGGATGCAGCTGGCGCCGCCGCTGGCCGGCATCGACGTCCGTCACCTGAGTCTGCGGCCCGGCGAACTGACCCTGGTCTGCGGCGACTCCGGCATCGGCAAGAGCAGTCTGGTCGACGTGCTGGCCGGCATGAGCGTGCCGGACGCGTTTGCCGCGCGCGTGGATGGACGCGCCATCGACTTCGGCGAATACCGGGAACTCGTGCGGCATGGCGCCTATGTCAGCCAGAGCGTGCGGCCGTGGCAGCACTCGGTGCGCGAATGCCTGCGCTGGGCCGCGCCCGAGGCCGATGACGCGGCGATGCAAGCCGCGCTGCGGGACGTCGGCCTCGGCCCGCGACTGGCCGCTTCGCCGCAAGGGCTGGACACCGCGCTGCACGACGCATCGAGCCGGCTCTCCGGCGGCGAGCTGCAGCGACTGCTGCTCGCCCAGGTGATCCTGCGCCAACCTTTCCTGGCCGTGCTCGACGAAGCAACCAGCGCGCTCGACGCCGCCGCCGAAATCCACGTGCTTGCCGCCATCAAACGCCGGCTGCCGCAGACGATACTCGTCGTGGTGTCGCACCGGGCCAGCGTGGCGGAGCTGGCCGACCAGTGCCTGGCCATCGACGCGGATCTCGTGGCGACGATCGCCCGCAACGCTCCGCGCGACGCCATGCCGCACGAGCCCGGCAGGCGCGCGCACCCGGCCTGAGCCGCTCTCTCCGTTGGTCCCGTGCTTGCCCCAATCGTTCTGCACTACCCGACGGCGTGAGTGGGTCGGCCTTGATGGTTTGGCCGGGTTTGCAGCGTGCAGGTGTGTCGGGAAGTGAACCTGACCCCGTTTTTGGGGCAACTACATTGCCGGCGCCGCGGCGGATTTCGGGCTCCCCGCCAATCTCGCCGCCACCGCCACCTACACCAATGGCAAGCCGGCGGACATGAACGAGAATGTGACGGTCCAGAACCCCGAGTTCATCCCCAAGAAAATCCGGTCGGCCAGCAACGAATTTCGCCTGAGCAAGGAGCTGTTCGAGGGAAACACCCTGACCGTGGGCAACTATACGGCGGTGTATTCCATGGACCATGCGGAGTACGACGGCCTCAACCAGCTGCTGCAGGCGAAGAGCAACCCGAACCCGATCGTGGTCACCCTGAGCGATGGCACGAACAACTACGCCTTGACCGACGCGCAAGGCCTGTTCTGGAATGCCAACCCGCAGTCGTGGATGGCGTTCAACGAGAGCTGGCACGCAACGACCACGGCGTTCTTCGTGGCCGACGAATGGAACATCGGCAGGTGGCGGCTCGACGGCGGCATGCGCATCCAGCACGACAGCATCGGCGGCCGATTCCAGCACACGACCTCAGGCGACCTCGACGCCAATCCGTACACCGTGTACAACAACAACGCCGAGTATCTGGCAGACAGCTACGATCATCCGTCCGGTTCGCGCAGCGCGCCGTCGTGGACCCTGGGAGCCAACTACGCGCTGAGCGACCACATGAGCGCCTATGCGCGTGTCAATGAGGGCGTGTTCCTGCCCAGTTTCGACGACATCGTGAACCAGGGGAATCCGCCGGTGGAGAAGATCCACAACATGGAACTCGGCTTCAAGTACCAGGCGCCGTGGATCTATGCCGACATCAGTGTCTATCGCCGGCTGTTCCATGGCATACCGTATTCGATCGACCTCCCCACCGGACAGGTCAACCTCGTCTATGGCTCGGTGACCAAGGGCGTCAATACGCAGGTGACGATCACGCCGTTCGAGCATTTCTCGGTGACGCTGGGCGGCAACTACATGGATGGCCACTATTCCGGCTACGACAGCTGCGTGCCCTACGTCGCGCAGGACGGCAGCGAACGGTGCGACACCATCAGCGGCATGCGCCTGAGCCGCCAGCCGAAGTTCCAGTACCGACTGACCCCGGCCTATGTGGTGCCGACCGGCTGGGGCAGCATGAAGTTCTGGCTCACCTATGAAAGCGTGGGCAATCGCTATGGTGACCGGCTGCAGCAACAGCCGCTGGGCAGCTATCACGACCTCGCTGTCGGCGCCATCGCCAACATCGGCGAGAACTGGATGCTGACCTTGCGGGGCACCAACATCACCAACGAGATCGGCATCACCGAAGGCAACGCGCGCCTGTTCGGCTTTGCCAGCGGCGGCGGGGTGATCCTCGCGCGCTCGATCGAGGGGCGCGAGGTCAACTTCCAGGTCAAGTACAAGTTCTGAAAATCCGGGGATCGGCAACCGCTACGATCCGCAACCCTGCGTCGCGTCGGTCGCATCCGCGGTCGACGCGACGTTCTCATGGGCGGTCTTCGCCAGGGAGCCATTCATCATGCGTTCGTCCGTCAATATCCTGATTGTCGCCGCGGTCATCATCGCGTCGAGCCTCGCCGGTGGGCATGCAAGCGCCGAGTCAGCCCGCCCGGATTATCTCGACGTGCTCGACCTGCATGGCGCTCCGCAGACGCCGACGGATCGGAGCTTCAACATCTTCTTCGACGCCGGCTCGTGGCATGGCTACAGCCTACCTTCTGCCGGCGTTGCGGCAACAGGGTTTTCCGGCCCATTCGTGCATAGCCTTGGGGCGGGTCAATGGGTCGGCGCGCGCTTTGCCCAATTGACCTTGCAAGGCGCCGCGAGCGGGAAAGGCATCGCCCTGTCCGAGATCGCAAGCCACGCAGCGCCGGGCTATCTGGTTCGCCGCTTTTCCGGTCCGGGCCTGACGGTGAGCCAGACCCTGTTCTATGCCGATTCCTGGCATGCGCTGGTGCGCATCGAACTGACGGCGAAGACGTCGCAGGACGTGGATCTTTCCGTCGGCGGGCGCGCGATGTCGCCGCAGGAGGCGAGCCTCGCCAAGATTGGCGACGCGGTGACGCAAACCTTCAGCCATTCGAACTCGATGCTGCGCACACGACTTCATGCCGATGGCGTTTCCGCCTATCGGATCACGTTGTCGGGGTCCGATTATCGAATCGCCCTGAACCGGCCCCTGCATCTGGAGTCGAACCAGACGGTGACGGTTTTTGTCGAGCAGACCCTGCTTTACGACGCCCAGGCCGAGACCCCGCCGCCCGTCGATTACGCCACTGCCTGGGCCGGGAATCGCGCGCGCTGGGCCGGTTACCTGAAGTCCGTCGCATCGAGTCACCTCGCCGGCTTGCCCGACGCCACGGCACGGCGGGTGTCGGTCAAGGCCATCCTGACCTTGCTGGGAAATTGGCGGGCGGCGCGCGGCGACCTGCATCACGACGGGGTGATCCCCTCGTACTCCAACCCCGATTTCAACGGGTTCTGGGCCTGGGATTCGTGGAAGCATGCGGCGGCGCTGGCCTGGTTCGCGCCGGAGCTTGCGCGCGACCAGATGCGCGCGATGTTCGACTACCAGCGCGCCGACGGCATGGTTCCCGACTGCATCTTTCTGCGCAAGGCGGACAACAACTGGCGGGACAGCAAGCCACCGCTGGCGGTGTGGGCGGCGTTGGAAATCCATCGTGCCACCGGCGACAAGGCCTTCCTGGCCGAGATGTACGACAAGCTGGTGCGTTATCACCGCTGGTGGTTCACGGCGCGCGATCACGATCGCAACGGCGTGGCCGAATACGGTTCGACCGATGGAACCGAGATCGCCGCCAAGTGGGAAAGCGGCATGGACAACGGCGCCCGCTTCGACGCCATCAGCATGCTGAAGAACGGCGATGGCGCCTGGTCCATGGATCAGGAGTCGGCCGATCTCAATGCCTATCTCTACAGGGAAAAACTCGATCTGGCGCAGGTCGCGGCCATCCTCGGCAGGACGCGGGATCACGCGCAATGGCTGAAGGAGGCGGCAACGATGAAGGCCGCCATCCAGGCACGCATGTTCGACAAGGCCGGCGGCTACTTCTTCGACGTCAAGCTGGGCAGTGGCGATCCCGTGCGCGTCTATGGTTCGGAGGGCTGGACGCCGTTGTGGGCCGGCGTGGCAACGTCCGATCAGGCCAGGTCGGTGGTGCGGGCCATGCTCGATCCGCGCAAGTTCGCCACCGTCATGCCGTTCCCCACGCTCGCCGCGGACGATCCGCGCTTCTCCCCGATCAAGGGCTATTGGCGCGGCCCGGTCTGGCTCGACCAGGCCTTGTTCGGCATCGAGGCGCTCCGCCGTTTCGGCTATCGCCGGCAGGCCGACGTCATGGCCCGTCGCCTGGTGCTCAACGCCAAGGGGCTGGCGCAGCAGGCCCCCATGTACGAAAACTACGACCCGCTGACTGGCCAGGGCTATCAGTCGCCCAATTTCAGCTGGTCTGCCGCGAGCTATCTGCTGTTGCTGCAGAAAAGTCGCGACCGACCGGATCGATGATCGAACTGGCCCCGATCTCCTGCGAAGGGTTGTCGGGCGCCCCTGCACGGGACGGACAGGCTGACGACGTGTCGCGGGGGGCGATCGACATGCAGGCCGAACGCGGTGGTCGACCGGTCGCCGCCCCCTCCATTCGCGCGCCGCTGGCTACGGCATCGTCAACGTGTTGTTGCTGCGGTCGGCATCGGGCAGATCCCGTGCCGGGTCCAGCGTGGCCGATTGCAGCTTGCGCGTGCCGTCGACGTGGATCACGTAGCTGCGGTGCTGCATCCAGGTTTCCCAGGGCACGCGCACGTCCTGTTTGCTGCCGTCGTCGTAGACGAGTTGCAGCGTGGCGGGCAGTACGAGCTGGTCGAGGTTGGCCACGGTGACGTCGACGCCCTTGCGGTAGTCGCCGTCGGTGTAGGCGGCTTTCTGCACGGCCATGTCGAACTGCCAGTTGTGCTCGAACCAGCCACGCCAGAACCAGCCGAGGTCTTCGCCGGTGTCGCTTTCCATGAAGCGGAAGAAGTCGGACGGGCTGGGGTGCCTGTAGGCCCAGGTGGCGATGTAGCGGCGGAAGGCGGGGTCGAAGCGTTGCGGGCCGATGATCTCCTCGCGCAGCAGCACCAGGCCGAAGGCGGCCTTGAAGTAGGTGATCGGGTGGCGGTATTTCTCGGCGATCGCGTCGGCGTAGGTCAGCGGCGGCGGCGCGTCGGCATCCTTCAGGATGGCGGCGATCTGTTCGGCC
>Ga0209941_1000249_pt1 | contig 88045 bp, 88 predicted proteins | sample ThiBiot_300_plan_FD_183945 | JGI IMG/M metagenome (GOLD analysis project Ga0209941, IMG submission 183945) | Wastewater bioreactor microbial communities from Cape Town, South Africa - Thiocy_solids_1 (SPAdes) | ecosystem: Engineered > Bioremediation > Thiocyanate > Unclassified | place: South...
ACAAATGATCTACGCATGCTTTTCCGCAACCTCCATCAACTAACAGCCCCGCACGAACCCAACGCCGGCAGCGACCGCCGAGAGACCACAGCCCTCACCAAAACACCATGCGCAGACTTGAACCACGACCGACGCCGGCAGGAGAGTCCGGCCGACATACGCCGAAGCACCCGGTCTGCATGGAACAGACCGGGTGCTTCGGGTCAGTGCGATCATTCGAATTCTGGTTGCCGGATCCGTCTCAGTCTGGTCGGAAAACCCCTCCAAGATCCGATCAGCTGTCGGACTGCCACCTCCTCTCCATGCCTGATTTGTTGACCGCGGCGCGCCGCCCGACGTTTGTAAACGACCCGGTCAACCCCATCGTGATTCGGCACACTGTCCTCCTGAAGGACGAGAGGATGATCATGCTGGATTATCGGATTGGGCATGCACCTCCCACACATTCGCCGTCGTTGGAGTCGCCGGTCAAGGATGCGAGATCGGCGTAGAACAGTTCCGACGCATAGTCATCGAACTCCTGCTCGGTGATCGCTTCGTACGGAGCCAATGCGCGCCCCGACTGGTCGGGGAATGCCGTGACGCCTTTGACGCGACCGAGGAACTGGACGATGTCGAATGCCATCGATTTCGGGTCGGTGCCGTGGGAAATCTGCGCGGTGGCGGATACCGCCTGACCATCGGTTCCGCCGCAGAACGTCTCCTGGACTGCAGCGACCATGTCCATGAACTGGTAGAACGAAACTTCATCCGACTGCTCGACGAGCTTCGCGCCGTATTTGACGGCCAGCGAGTCCTTCTGTGGGAACTCGACGACCTTGGTGTTGGCGGCGTAGACGTCGTCCACGATCCGGTAGCCCTTGGATGCCAACTCGGTCAGGTTCGGGTCGGTGTCGGCGTAGCGGACTCGGCGCAGATAGGTGCGAGCGAAGACAGGGTGGATACCCGGAGTCGTCCCGGACAGCTGCGCGATCGTTCCGGTCGGCGCCACGGCGGTCACTTTGATCGAACGCGGCAAGCCTAGGTCGCTTGCGATCTCATCCGCGGAGTCACGGCATACCTGACGGAAGCCCGTCAGGTGTTCCTTCATCTCGCTGTTGTCGGCGAGCTCGGTCAGTTTGACGCCGTGCGCGGCAAGCCAGCCTTGCAGACCCATGATCCCGACTCCGATGCGCCTGTTCGTCTTCTCGATGCGGGAGGCTGCCTCGTCCGGGTACGGATTCAGGGTCGCCCGGTAGAGGAACCGAGCCATCAGGTAGAACGCCCGCTTGGCGCCCTCGATGTCGGTGCCGAAGGCGGCGAGGTTGACCGACCCGAGATTGCACGACTCGCCGGCTGAGTCCGCCGGGTCGAAGCTGAGAGACGCTTCGCCGCACGGGTTGGTTGAGCGAATGCGAACCTTCTCGCCGATGGAGTGCTGGTCGGTGTCGATGAAGCCGGGCTCGCCGTTCAGGACCATGCCTTCGGCGACGGCGTCCAGGACGGTCAGCGCGTGCGCATCACCCGAGTTGGTTGCGGCTCGGAACGCATTGTCGATCTCGACCGAGATGTTCGTCGACCAGTGCTTGGTGTGGTCCTTCTTGCAGGCCAGGAAATCGAAGATGAACGGGTCGTTCCAGTGCATCATCGACATGCGAGCGCTCCGTCGCGTACCGCCGGCTACCACGGAGGCGGCGATCTCGTGGTCTATCTCCATGGCTTCGACTCCGGAAAGGTAGCGACCGGTGGCCGCGTTCAACACCTTGCGGATGTTCAGGCACGCGGTCACGAGAGGGGCGGGACCGGATGCCTTGCCGCCGAACGTCTTCAACGCCGCGCCGTAGGGGCGAACGTCCGACACATCGATGACCATGGAAAGGCTCTGATCGCGCATCGATGTCGCATCGTCGATCATCTTCACCCAGGTGGCAACCCATCCTTCACGGGAGTCATCTACCAGGTGCAGGCTCGACGGGTGTTCGGTGAGTTCGGCGAGCGGCACGAAACGGTCGCCGGCGGCTGCCTTGATCGCGTCGATGTCGGGATGGTCCTCACGGCAGGTGATCTTGACGATCCGCGGCGAGATGATGGCCTGGGACCCACGGATCAGGTCCATGGAGTAGTTGGCGCCAACGCCTCCTCCTTCGAACAAGCGCGAGGCGAGGAATTTGAAGTGGTCCGATAGTTTCGCGGAGAAGCCAGAGATGAAGCAGTTGCGACTAAATGCGTTCGTCGTACCGGTGACCCACAGGTGGCGCCCCGCCGGTGTCGCCTTCAGGTTGTAGATGAGCTCGAACAGTTCGGCCGGCTCGTCGTCCAGATTGGCCGAGTCGGGCGCGAAGCCGATGTTGCCGGTGACGACGCGGCGAACCGTTTCGGCCCACGTCTCGTTCCGGTCGCCGTCCGGGGTGGTGATAGTTCGGGAGTAGGTGCGCTCGTAGACCTCTTTGCCGATTGGCCCCCACTGCGGGTCGGGCAGGTCTTCGACGGCCATGTCGCCAGCAAGGAATGCCCTTGCTTGATCACGAGTGATGTTGCGCTGCAACAGGTCTGGCACTGCCACGGACATTGTCATCTTGGTGAATCCTTCTATTTCGTCGGGCTTGAGTTCGCAGGTACCCGAACTATGTGCGGGAGGTCTGGGCACCTAGTTGACCGACGTGCAACAGGCACGGTGCGGTAGAAGATGTATGCGCGGCAGTCCCGGACCGGTCACCGATTTCGCAGGCCGCGCATATAACAGGCATGACGCAACGCAGAATTCAGGCCGGTGTTCCATCCGGTGGCCAGTTCGCGCCGCAAATGCATGCGGACCCCGGCGAGGTGGACCTGATCTCGGAGGAAGAGGCGTCCGAGTGGCGCCGGCGTGGTCTGATAAAAGACGGCGACAGCCTGCACAGCGATCGGGTGGCGATCTTGAAGGCGCGGCTTCGAGCAGGAAAGAATCTCACCGCCGCCCGAAGGGCCTACCGGAGCTCACCGACGTCGGTCAGCGCGCAGATATCCCTCGGTGACGCCGAGGAGATGCTCGCCGAGATCACTGAAGTGGTGCGCCGACGGCTGGGACTGGATTTCGAGGCTGCACCGCGAGGAGGAGACGGGCGACTCATGTATCTATCAGATTCGTCAGGTCCCGGCATCGACGAAGACTTCTCCGGCACCAGCTGGGGCGACAAGCTTCAGTGATTGTTCCGACGCCCCGCGCATAGATGTTGCATGAGCAGCTACCAGGCCCGCGTCCAACCGGGAGTCCCGTCCGGCGGTCAATTCGCCGCATCTGTCCATCAAGACTCTACGGTCGCACTCGATGATCGAACAGGCTCGTCGATGTGTCTCGCCCGCAGGGGCACGCACGCTGACGGCTGCCACTGCGTTGACCGTGGTATCGGGTCGAAGAGTTCCCTGAAGGAAGTGTCCGCGGCGATCGATAAGGGACGCGCCAGCCACAAATCCGTCGGCATGGACCCGGAGTTCGACGCCTCGATGCAACGGCTCCACAGTCATGCACTGGCGCTGGCAGTTCATCGGGGCCAGCCGTATGCGACGACCGTCGACCTTGACTGGACGGACGAGGGGACGTTCCGCGTGTTCGCCACGCACAACGCCTTCATGGAGGAAGGCGACTCGCCCGATGAAGACGCTCAGCAGTATGCCCGCGGGATCCGGGCCGGCCAAGACAACTACCTCGACTACCTGACCGAAATGCCCGACGGTTCTCAGCGGCTGGACCTGTACGCGGCAATTCACGGCGAGACGATCTTCTAGGCGGAGAAATGACTATTCAGCGACGAGTTCAATCCGGCGTACCGACCGGTGGGCAGTTCACCACCAAGGGCCACGACGAGCCAGCGGTTTCCATCGGGCCAGACGAGGATCAGTCCGGGGTCAGAAAGACATCGACGATCGGGCAGACCGTATGGCAGATGGCGAGCCGGATCCATCCGACTGATTCGTTCATAGACGATGTTGGCACCCAGTGGACACGAATCGAGAGCGGACCAAGCGTCGTGTACCGCTCCGACCAGCGTGCGCTTTGCGCGACGATCGACCCGAACACTGGCAATTGGAGTGTCCGTGACAAGAGAAGCGGGCTCAATGTCGTCATTGAGGGCTCGGTCTCGTCACTATCCCGACGCCGGACGGTTATGTTGGCGCTGTTTGGAATCCGCGATTCATCAAGTCGCTTGAGCCGGGCAACAAGCCAGGGCACAAGCCTCGACTCCAACTCCGACTCTGTTGACTGGATGAAAGAGGATGCGACAGCGGAAGATGAGTTGGCGTCGATCCAGTTCGATCGCGATTCGAGCGTCGAGTCGACGATCCGATCCGAAATGAAGTCGATGCGTCTCGCCGCCCGCAGTATCAAGCTGCAGTTCCCCGACGCAAAGTACTTGCGCGCGCACGCTTCAGACGAGGGCTATCACCTCGTCTTCTCTGACGTGATCGATGCCGACGGCAACGAACTCGGTCTGGATCCGTATGAGCCGCTGGCGAACGGAGTCGACCTCGACCAAGTCGGTCACAACATTGAAGCCCATCTCGGAGATCAGCCGGGGTCCGGTGCCTGGTGGGACGAAATGAGGGTCAGAAACGTCGGAGGCAAAGTACCGGAAGACCTGATGTGGGCGGCCTACATCGATCTGGACAGGGCCGCGGCCCTCACTGACGACGAGGTCAAAGGAAAGGCATGACCGATCCGAAGCGACACCCCCGTGGCACCCCGGCGAGCAGAGGCGGCCAGTTCGCCGCTAAACCACACAGGGATCCAGATGTGCGGCTCGACCTCGGTACACGGGTCTCAGACCACAGGCGAGCGACCCATGACCTAGAGGCTTTGGACGTCGAACTGAACCGGGTGGCGCTGGCGGACGACGAAGCCACATGCCAGGTACTGCTCAAGCGAGAATCGCTGCCGCGTCAGGCGATGCTGCTCATGTCGAAGAGCGCACACGAGTCGGTGCGCCGCGGCGTAGCCCACCATTCGTCAACCGACGCGTCCATCCTCGACTCATTGGCCGGCGACCCCGACTGCGAACTGTTGGTGGCCGAAAATCACAACACGTCCAGTGAGACGCTGCATCGCCTCGCGCAAACCGGCATGTCGATGACAAGGGTGGCGGTTGCCGCCAACACAAAGACCTATCACGCCGACATAGAGCGCCTCGCGCACACTGAAGGCGCGATGGCCCGGGAAGCGGCCGCCGGCAACCTGAGCTCGCCCGAGCACCTCCTTCGCCACCTGTACGTCAGCCGGAGTGAAGGGGATCAATCGACGCGGCGAACGCTCGCCGGCAATATGAACACACCACCAGACCTTCTCTCGGAGATGTCCAACGACACGGACACGGCCACCAGGCAGGCTGTGGCCGGCAACGCAGCCATCTACCGACTACCAGATGTCGCCGAGCGGCTGGCTCACGACCCAAATCTTCCGGTACGACTGGCCCTCGCGCGGAACACCTCGACGCCGACCACGATCGGCATGGTCCTCAAAACCGACCGTGACTGGCAAGTTCGCGAAGCCGCCTGGGACCGCCACCCGGCCCGCCCCTCTGATGAAAGCAGGAACGACACATGACTCAGGCACGAGTTCAAGCAGGAGTCCCTACCGGCGGCCAGTTTTCCACCCAGGGCCACGCAGAAGCGAACGTGACGATCGACTCCGATTCCGGTATTGATTGGGGGAAAGAGGACGCCTACGCGAGCGCCGAGCTTAATTCCCTCTCAGCCGACCATAAGGCAAGATTTGAGGCGTCAAAGAGAATCGCACTCAAGTCGTTGCGTCTGGCCGCCCGCAGCATCCAGCTGCAGTACCCGGACGCGAAGTACCTGCGGGTCGAGTGTGCGGAAGACGGGCAGTCCGTATCTTTCGATGACGCACTCGATGCCGACGGTAACAGGCTCGGACTCGACACCTACGAACCGCTGGCAAACGGCGTCGACCTCGGCGATATCGGCTACGAACTCGACGCCGGATCAGGCGAGCAGCCAGGAACCGGGACCTACTGGGACGTTCTGCGAACACGCAAAGTTGGAGGCAAAACGCCCGACGACCTTGCGTGGGCGTCCTATGTCGATCTTGACAAAGCCGCGGCGATCACCGACGAAGAGATCGGAGTTTCGGCCGAACCGAAGCGTGACCCGATCAGTGCCCGCGAAGTCTAAGATCTGGCGGAAAACATCCTGCGAACGAGCGGCAGCAACAGCGAAAAAGTCCACGAGGCGCTACGTACCGCCGGACTGATCGGCGTGTGCCGGGATTGCTACTGGCACCTCAGCTACTCGCAAAAATCCGAAGCACGTGATCAGTACGGGTCTGCCAACGTCGCATGGTGGGAGAACTAGGAGATCGGTGGTGCGACCCAATTGCCGATCGGCCCTATTCACGGCGATGCTCGGTGGAGGGCTCAGCTCAGACGTCGAGTAAGCCGTGGAGCGGGGGTGCCGACGAGACGCCGCACACGGTTTCGGTGACTGCAATCGCCGAAGCGAGGTACTTCATGAGCCGCGTTCTGCTCGACACGGTGCACGGGTCTCGACTCTACGGATTGGCGCACGCCGGGTCTGATTACGACCGGTACATCGTCGTCTCCGAGCGGCCCGGCGGCAAGGGAGCCGGCAACAAGCCGTACCGGTGGGCTAATCACGACAACGCTGGTTCGAGCGACGTTGTCACCGTCGATCTGCACACGTTCCTTGACATGGCGTCCAAGGGTGTACCGCAGGCGCTGGAAGCGATGTTCGCACCGGCGCCGGATGTCGACCTGATTGCACCTTTGCGTGCCGGATTCCGTGCCGTCGGGCCCGAGGTTATGGGCACCTACTGCCGCACCATTAAGTCCTTCGCCTTGGCAGGCGAACCAAAGCGTCGACGTCATGCACTGCGTCTCTCACGGAATCTCCGCGAGCTGATGCATAGCGGTCGGTTCGATCCCCGGCTCGACGTAGACACTGCGGCGCTGATGACCGCAGCCTCTCTGCTTGCCACCGACGAGTTCCTCTATGTGTTGAGCGCTGCGACGCCGGTCGAGATCGACTTCGAGCAGTAGGGGGCAAGCCGCCCGGACCAGGCATGGACCAGTCAATCGATGGTGATGTTTCCGCCCATGACCTCGCGGATCAAATCGATATCGCACGATGTGTCGTAGCCCTCGTCGTCTGTTAAGCCAAGGAAGATCACAGTGCCGACCAGCACATCATCGGCCGAGCCTCGCCAGCCGTGCAGCCGGGCGATCGAGTCCGCTCGCGCGTTCGCGGGCAAGCCCGCGATCTTGCCTTCCTCGTTGAGGTAGGCGCCCCAAGTGTCGCCGCTGATCATCTCTACCGGGCCGCCGACGATCCTTTGATATTCGTCGACGCTGCTGCGCGCCACCCAGTCGGTGCGAGCAGTGCCATCCGCTTGGACGATCAGCGCGATGATCTTGTCATCGCCCTCGTGCTCCGGCACATGTTCTCCGATCATGGTTGGCCCGGCGGCGGTGAAGATCCGTGCGCCCCTGGCTGTCTCCGGCGCCATCGTATCGCTCAGCTCAGCGTCGGTGCGCGACTGTGAGCCGGCCAAGGCGGTCCTTGTTGTTTCCTCCAGACGCCCAATCGACAAGTGTGTCCCACACCTGGTCGCTCCACGAACCCATCGCGTCCATGACCCCGACGAGTTTGAGCTCTCGATCCCGGACGACCAGTGCTGCAACGAGCTTGAACAGTCGATGTTCGGTTGACGACCAACCTCTCCCCACGGTGTCCACGTCATTGACCCACTCTTCGAAGTCAATGAGAGCGTCCGGGTGGAAGGTCGCGTTCTCGCTTCCCGCGACGCTTTCGTACGTGTAGCGGCCCGAGTCTCTGCTCCACGAGGTGTACCTGGAGGCATCAGCGGTGAGCGTCGGGGACAGCTCGATGAGCCGGAGCGCCGCCAGCCATTCCTCATTGCCGACGGTGTCCCGTACCTGCTGCAGTGTCGGATGCTTTCCCAGCCGCACGAGCATCTGGACGTATGCCTGGTCCTCCCACCGCCTCGCCGACGCGAGCAACTCCTCATATCTCGGATCGGACCCGTCGAGCTCCTCGGCCGCAGCGGCGTCGATCTGTGCCGACTTCCGGGCGCCGTCCTCGCCGCTCCCGACGTACGGCGTCCGGAACGGCTCGGGCTTCGACATCGATCGCTCCTCACGGTTGCCGGCGAGCCCCCACCCCCATGCCGGTCAGGGCTCGGGGATAGCCCACGTCCACTCTTAGCTGGCTCTATCCAGCATGTCATCAGGCACTGACAGACCAAGGTCGGTCCTGATCAGTTCGATGCCATCGCCGCATCGGTGCACGTGGAGCGACGAGCTCCGGGGGTGCCAAGTCCGCGCAACACACGTAGAGGGCACGTGTTGCGGCGAGGGAGTTGTCCGATGGCATTCAGCGTGAATCTCAAGGTCGAGACCGACGAAGAGGCAACCGATCGACTCGCCAGCACACCTGAAGGCAGCATCAGCTGGCAGTTATCCCGGCTGCCGGTCCGGCAACGTTTCATTCAGCGTGGGCAGCCGTTATTCCTGCCGCGCACGAACATGACGGTGGTGCCTTTTGAGCAGCGCCGCGGTGTGCAGTCCAGTTCGCCATCGTGGGCCTGCATCGTGATCGGCAGTTGTGACGATCGGTATCCCGTCGGGGGACATGACCTTGCGGTCTCTGAAGACGAGCTACGCCGCGCAGTTTCTATCTCGGTAGCGCCGGTGCCGCACATGGATCAGGTATGAGCGCAGTAGGTGCCGCCGCCGCTGTCACAGAGTTGAACCGCGAGACGGTGCGTTTCCGGTATACGAACCCGTCAAAGGTTCGGCAGTTCTCGCCGTTCCGGTACCCAGGTGGAAAGACCTGGCTGGTCCCATCCGTGCAGCAATGGATGGAGGGTATGTCAGAGAAGCCAGATTTGTTCCTGGAGCCGTTCGCCGGCGGAGCCTCTGTCGGCCTGGCAGTCGCTGCAGCGGGGCTGGCCCACACAGTGATGCTCGTCGAGAAGGATCCCGCAGTCGCATCCGTTTGGCAGGTCATCATCAACGGATCAGACACTGCGCTCAGGATCCTGCTCTCGCAGATCGAGTCGTTCACGCCAGCACGAGAGAACATTCGAGAGACGCTGGCTGGGCACGGCGGATCGGTCGTAGACCTGGCATTCCGCTCGATTGTCCGCAATCGCTGCACCCGCGGCGGAATCATGGCAGGGCGCGCAGGATTGCTGCGTTCCGGCGAGCGTGGGAAGGGCGTTGCCTCCCGCTGGTATCCGGACACCGTAATCAGGCGGATCCGCACGGTGCGCGCACTGGCTGTTGCGGGAAAGCTGACTTTCGAGGAGGGTGACGGTCTCTCGGCAATCTGGTCCAACCCCGACGCCGTCCTGTTCGTTGATCCGCCATACACCGCGAGCGATTCGAGCGCTGGCTCACGGCTGTACACGCATCACAAGTTGGACCACAGACAGTTGTTCGATCTCGTGGCGGACCGTCTTACACCAGGTCTGATGAGCTACGACGACACCACTGAAGTGAGGGATCTGGCCGAGAAACACGGAATGAGAGTCAACGAGGTCGAGATGCAAACGGCGCACCATCGCACCAAGCGTGAACTCATCATCGTCACTGGCTGACAAATAGGTTCACAGGCCCAGACTGACGACGGCGTTTCCGATCAGCGGAGCGTTCTCCCTACGGTAGACCTCGACCATCGCAGGCGAATGATGCCCGGTCTGCCGCATGATCGCCCCAGTGTCGGCGCCGGCGCGCACCGCCTGCGTGACGAACCCGGACCGCAAGCTGTGGCCGGCGAATCTGGACGGGTCCATTCCGGCTGCCTTCACCCTTGCTTTTACCCTGAAGCTGATCGCCTCACCGGAAAGCCGCGACTGCCCGATCCTTCCGGTCTTGTGCACTGGGGTGAACAGCGGTGAGTCGCCGTCCAGTGATGAGACCTCTGGCCACGAACGACACACGTGCCCGTCGGGGGCGGTGGCGATCCGAGACACCTCTGCCATCACCGCTGGGCGCCCGCCATCCTGGTCGGCCGACATGATCCGCACCCACTTTGCCAATGCGCACGGCGGACAGGTGATCGGGTTGGACCCGTAGGGCAACGCACGTACGGAGCCGCGGCCCTCTTGATCTGTCTTCGAGTGGCGCAGCCGAACATGAACGCCGTCCGATGCCTGCAGGCTGATGTCGCCGAAATCCATTTCGGCGAGTTCGGATCGACGGAATGCGCCGGCGAACCCGGTGAGCAGGATCGCGTGGTCCCGGATCCCGATCACCGCCGACGGGTAGTGCTTCTCGTCGATTCGGGAGATCATCGACTTGAGGTCATCGAGCAGCACAGGCGCGACTCTCCGCGGCGGTCGTCGCCTCGTTCGCCTGATCCCGGCCATCGTGGTTGCAACCGAAGGATGTCTGGACGGGGACATCAGACCGGAGATCTGGTGGATCTTGCCGATCGCGGCGAGCCGCCTCTCCAACGTTGCCGGCGAGAACAGCCACCGGCCAGAACGGTCAACACGGGATGCAGCGGAAGCGAGGTACTCCGAAACAACTTCAGGGGAAGCGGGCAGCGACGTGTCGCCATGCATCCGGCACCACATCTCGAACGATCGCCAGTCGGACCGGTAGGCCCTCTTGGTGTTCGCTGAAATGGCGGACGCCTGTAGGTCAGAAACTTGGCTTGAGATGGGGGCAGATGTCTCTTGCCGAGTCACGATCGCCGTTGGTTTCACAGGCGCATGGTAGCTCGGGTCTGGTACAGACGTGCGGTAATGCATGAATGCTGTGCCCGGGTGCGCGACCACCGGGCACAGCATTCATGACGATCCGGGGTTAACAGCGGCTGTAGGTCATTCTTCTGAGGTGCTGCTAGTCGCCACGTTGGTTGATGTCGCCGCTGTGTACTTCTCGATCACCGACTGGGCGATGCGTCCGCGCGGTGCCACCGCAATATTGTTGGCCTCAGCCCAAGCCCGGATATCAGCGAGCGGAAGGCCGGATCGCGCGGATGTCGTCGATCGCTTTCCGCGGCCTCCAGCCCTGGTCCTGGTCACCTTCACCTGCCTGGATACCTTGATGTATGGCTCCAGGGCCTTCCGGAGCTTGGCGCCGTTCGACTTGCTCAAGTCGATTTCGTAGTCCTTGCCGTCTAGCGAGTACTGAATTGACTCAGCGGCCTTCCCTCCGTCGATGTCGTCGATCAAGGTGGTCGTAATTTCCTTCGCCACAGCTAATGCTCCGTTCTTCGAAGAGTTCAACTCCGGAAAAGCAAAGTCGGTGAACTCAGTCCTTCGGCCAGGGCACAACGGTACACCGCTTCTTGGAGAAGTGATTCACGGCGCTTCAGAGTCCTATGATCATTGCGAGCTTCCGCGGAGTTGCAAGGAAACCCCGGAACCCGGTCTTGTTCCTGTGCTGACTCACCGGGTGAGTGGAAGCGTCCCCGATCCCGCGGAGGGCCCTAGCCTCAATACCGTAGGTCTAGTCGCTGTGGGTGGAGCAATGAATGCGGAGTGCCTCGTTGACGAGCGCGGATCGTGATGGTGCCTGCCAGGTTGACACGAGGTTGTCAAGAATGCGCAGGTCACTTTGACCGATACGGACCTGCAGTGCTGTCACTGGTCGTCCCGTGTCACGTGATCGCGTTTCTGATCCTGCGAATATCCGCTCGCCAGATGGTCGAGGGGAAGCCCACCGGGTGGAAAGATCACCCGCGCTGGACTCGATCGCAGCAAGGGACATGGCCCCAAGTGTCATGCCAGTCCGTCTCGCGACGGTTCGAAGATAGTCGGCTACGTCTGCTGCGAGCGTCAAACCCACGCTTCGCATCTGATCTTTTTCGGAGCGTTTCGGCCGACTCCCACTCGCGGCTACGTCCGCTGCGAGTGCCGGATTCGATTTCTTCTGTGTTGGGGGCGCCGGTGGCGCAGGAAGGATCCGTAGCGCCTCGTTGACCGATGACAGCGTCGGATCCGCTGGTGTTCGCGTGGCTACCGGCGAGAAGTCATCAGACAACGCTCGTCGAGCCGGTCGGCTAGATATCATTCCTCGCCGCCATGCCGGGATCCGTCCACTTCGGCAATCCGTTTGATCATCTCCGTGGCCAGTGCGTCGAAGTCGGACGCCAGACCGCCCGAGTCTCGCGAGAACAGGTCGTCGTCACCAACACCTTGCCCCGAGCTCAAGCGCGCGATCCGCTCCTTGCGCGCCTGGCTCTGATGCGATGACATCTCATGCGGGAGGATGCCGCGGCGACGCATATCCACCGACGCCGACTCCAAGTAGCGGATCGAGGCGTTGAAGACCGGCGCGACGTCGCCGAGGATCTCGGATAGAGCGGACCGGATGTCGCGCTCGATCCGCGTGCTGCCGCGACGGATGCCGAACAGGACGACGCCGAGCAGGGTCAATGACGGGTTGTCCTTTTTCACCGCGGCGAATCTCCGCGCTACCGATGACAGTCCGTCGAGCGAAGCTTCATCCGACCGTGTGGGGATCAGCAGGTAGTCCGTGGCCCGGAAGGCGATCTCCTGGAGCATTGGCTCACCGGGCGGTGTGTCGATGAGGACAAAGTCGTAGCCGGCCAACATTCCGATGATCGGAGCGAGCCCGGCGATGTCCGTGCCGCGGGATCGGCGGGCCACTACTGCAGGGGCAACATCGAACAGTTCCATTCCGCCTGGTACAGCGTCGAGCCCGTCGCGTACGCCTTCGATGACACTCGGGACGCGTCCGGAAACGATCGCTGCAGCAAGGCCAGCGCCAGAATCCTCGGGGTATCCGAGATCCCGGCACAGATTGCCCTGCGGGTCACAGTCGATGACCAGGACCTTGGAGCCGGCACTCGCGAGCAGGCCGGCCAGGCCGGAAGTCATGCTCGTCTTTCCGACGCCGCCCTTGCCGTTGGCGATGGTGATCACTCTGGACATCGAGCCAGTATGCGCGGATCCCCACTCCTCTCGCAATAGGGCATCAATAGTGTTCCAATAGTTCATCGATAGTGGGTACCTCTTGACGCATCTTTACAGCAATGGTTCCTTCACTATCGCGCCACTCATTGAGGGATAGGGTGTCAACATCTGCAAAGCGTGGCCACGCGCTTCGCTCGCGCCCCTGGCGACCTCGCACACTCCAGAACCTGTGGTGGTCAGCGTGTCCACCCGTGACCACTTTGGAACCATCCGTACACATGCGGTCATCGTGTTTATGCAGGTGAATCATCACCACCTACACCAAAAACTTGCCGTTGAACGGGTTCAAGTCCCCCTCCGGACACAGCGTTGAAATGGCCTCTGACCTGCTGTTATGTTCTGTGGGTCGAGGCTATTTTCGCTTCATGTGCTGAAATATGTGCTAAGCGTTCTTCAGGTGCTGGGCGAAGCGATCGACCGCGGCCTTCTGCATCGTCGGGGTGACGTGGCTGTAGATGTTCATCGTCGTCGTGATGGTGGAGTGTCCGAGCCGCTCCTGGACGACCTTGGGATGCTCGCCCAATTCGAGAAGCAGTGTGGCATGCGTGTGCCGAAGGCCTTTGAGTGTGACCCTGGGAAGAGTCGGATGCGTCTTCACGATGGCTCGTAGTCGCCGGTCCCAGCGGCTCGTCATGGCATCGGGGGATCGGAGTTTGCCCTCGTCGTCGCCGAACACGTAGGCGTCGGCCTTGACAAGGGTAAACGACACCTCGGCGCGAGCGGTCTTGTAGGAGGCGAGGATTCGCAGGGTTTCGGTGTCCACGTCGATGACGCGGGCGCTGCCGGTCTTGGTGGTCTTGGTGACGGCCCAGTCCTCGGTGTTCACGGCGCGGCGAATGCTGATGCGTCCGGTCTTGGCGTTGATGTCGTTCCATGTGAGTGCAAGGGCTTCGCTTCTTCGCATGCCGGTGTAAGCGATGAGTCGCCACAGCGGGAACAGTTCGTCGCCCACCGTCTCCTTGTTCCACATGAGGAAGGTGTGCAGTTGTTCCCCGGTCCAGGTCACGATTTCGGGCTTTTCCGCTCGTACTTGCGACGAGGTTGGCGCGTTGACAGTGCGGCGCTTCTTCGCCGGGTTCGTCGCGATCAGCCCGTCGTCAACGGCGGCGTCGAGCATGGCGCCGAGGACGACGTGAACCTTGTGGATGCTGTTCGCGGAGAGCGGCTTTCCCCGGCCGGGGCGGTCTTTGCGACCGTGTTTTTCCAGCTCCCGGTAGTGCGCGCCGATGCGGGTGGCCGTGAGCTTGTCGAGGCGGGTGTTGCCGAGGTCGGGAGCGATATGGTTGCGGATGATCTTCCGGTATCCATTGATGGTCGAATCAGCCAGCCGCAGACTCGCAATCCAGTGCTCGGCATAGGCCGCGATCGTGGGCGTCTTGCCCTGGAATTTCTCGCTCCGGGCCTTTTTCCTGAGCGCCTCGCTGAGTGCGTCCTGGGCGCGCTCCAGGCTGGTAAACCCGCCGCGAGTCAGACGAGCCTGGCCGAGGTCAGGATGTTCCGGGTCGAGAGGAACGTACATCTGAAACTTCCACCGCTTGCCGCTGCCCGTCTCGTAGACACTGAGCGAGCCTTGGTGGCGTGACCTCGACCGCCGCTGTCGCCGTGTCTCTGCATCGGCGGTTGTCGCCCGGTCGGACGACGGGTCGGTACGCATGATCTGGCTCTTTCCTGCGTCGAATGATGCCCGCGGTTGTGTGTCTGCACGGGTGGATGCGGCCCGGGTCGCTACTCGAATGCCAGAGACTCGAAGGCCAGAGACGCATCCGGGTCGAGTTGCAGCAGCCTGCCGGTGGCGTGTGTTTCCCGTTCGTTTTGCCGCTCGTATCGCTCTTGGTACACCTCGCGCGGAGTGATGCCGACCTGGCCGCGGTCGTATTTCCTAAGCATTTCTTCGGCCCAGTAGCCGGAACTAATCGCGTGGAAGCGCTGCTCCTTCCAGTACCGCACCAAGTCAGCGGTCGTGAGCTTCACGCTGCCGGCGATCCAGGCCTGGATTTCTTCGGGAAGGAAGGTCTCCGGCACGCCGGACAGGGTGGTGGCCGCTTCGGGTGGGGTGAGGAGGGCGGCTGGTGTCGTGCCCAGCACGTATGCCAGCGCGGTGAGGTCGTCCACGTCCACGCGGCGATCGCCGTTTTCGATCTTGCTGATGCCGGATGGGGCGATCTTGCGCCCGGCCTCGGTCATGCGTCTCGCGGCGGTACGTACGTCCATCCCGATGGCTTGCCGGGCGTCGCGGACATTCGCCGCGACGTGCTCGTGCGTGACTCCCGGCGGGTTGCCTCGAATTCGTTGCGTTTCCATACTAGGAACGTACAGCGCTACTCTTGACTCGTCAAGCTCGAAATTGTACGGTTAGGAACGGATAAAACCTTGTAAGAAACGGTAGGTGGCGTGATGAGGACAGTATCGGTCACATTGGATGATTTGCGTGCCTCGAGGAGCGCCGTGATTACGCGTGTGGAGGCCGCTGCGGCGCTCGGGGTCGATCCGCGCACCATCACAACGAGCATCGACAACGGTTCGATCCCGTCGGTGCGGCTCGGCCGACGGGTCGTGATCCCCCGTGAGAAGTTCTTGCGCATCTTCGACGCTAAGACTGTCGCCGAACCGTGACGGACAGCGGCGGGATTACGCGCCGGTCCGGCTCATTCAGCCGCTGATCCGGTGCCGCCAGTAGCCGGGCTTGCGCCGGGCGTGGGCGTAGGCGACGATCACCACGCTGGTGTCGGTGAGGTAGTAGAGCACCCGGTAGGGGAACACGCGCACACGTTTGCTGCGCACGACAGGTTCTTCATCCCAGCCAGGAAACACGGGCGCGGCCCGGGGCCAGTCGAGCACACCGAGCACCGCATTGTCGACTTCGGCCATGAAGTCGTCCCCGAGGTGTTGTTGCTCGGCCTCGTACCATCTCGCCGCCTCCAACAACTCTTCGGCGGCCTCGGGGTGGACACGACGCGTGAGACTCACGTGCGCATCGCGGCGAGTTCAGCACGAATCTGCGCGTGTACCTCGTCCAGGTCTAGCAGTTCGACCTTGCCGCTTTCGATCTCGTCAACGCGACGCCGTAGCTCATCGCGCCAGGCAGCGTCAACGGCGTCCTGATCCACGTCCGAAGTATCGGAATCGAGGCTTTGTAGCCCGCGGTGAATGACGGCCGCGCGATCATGCTTATCGAGGGCGAGCAGTGCCCGCTCGACGTCGGCAACACTCATGGACATGCCACTAGTCTACGTGGCAACCCCGACAAGGCCAGAGCAATCCGCTCACGCGCTCAGATCGACCGTGCTGAGTCTTGCGGCTGGCGTTGGCGTTGCCGTGGGGTCTCGCGGAGCCCGGCCCGCGTGCGCGCGGAACCCATCGCCTCACGCGCCGATTGCTCGGTGCGGGCCTCACCGATGCGGGCGAGGGCCTCCGTCGGGGTAAGGGTGCGCAGGAGGGCGGCTTCCTCACGAGCGGCTGTCGCGTCTGCTGTTGTCTTCGCGATCTGCTCGGCGGGCCTGGCCGCGAGATAGCTGTATGGGTTGCGGCTTACCGGCCCAGTGCCGAACACCCGTGCGTACGCGACCAGCCTGGCAGCCCGCGCCTGCTCAAGTTCGTGATGGGCGGTCTCGCGTGCCTGCCCGACCGCCTGTTCGGCTGCAATCACCCGCGGATCGGCGTCAAGGTGTGCTTGGGTGACCCGCTCGACCCAGGCATCGTCTCGTTCATCCAGTGCGGGCGGTCCGCCCCATCGGATCATGAGTTGTTGCAACGCGTCGCTGGCTCGTGTTGCGGCGGCCTGCTCGTCGCGACGTCGGCGCCGAGCGAACCACGACCCGCCTATAGCCTTCGCGTTCGACACCTGTTCCGCGATCATGGCATTTCGCCACCCCGTCAGGGCTTCCCGAGCGGAAGAGGCAATAGGTGCGGCGACCTCAGCCCGTATCGTCGTGACGAGTCGACGCGCGGCATCCGTCTGGCCGCGGGCGGCCTGGATTTCTGCGGCGTCACGGGTGTGCAGTTCGGCCAAGGCTGTTTGCACCTGCCGCCAGCGTTCGGCCCGCGCGTCGGCGGCGGCTGCTTGGCGCAGCAGCCCTGCTATGTGCTCGTTCACCTGGGCGACCGGGCCGCCCGCGATCAGCCCGGTCACCTCGCGCGCGGCGTGGCGGCTGGCGTCGGTGAGCCCGCGGTCGGCGCGGTCGCGCTCCATCGCCTCAATAAACTGTTTCCGTGCCGCCGCCATGTCGCCGGCGACGACATGGAGCAGGTTTCGAGTGCGGCCGCGGGTCATTCCGACATAGATACCTGCGGAACTGGAACTGTCGGTGAGAAGCGTGTGTGACGCGCGAACTGTCGCGCCCTGCATCCCGTAGGCAGTGGCTGCATACGAGAGGTGTGTGTAGCGGGCGACGTACTCGGCGGGGAGGCGCACCGTTCGAAGATGCTTCCGGCTGGCGGCCGCTTCACGCACGCTCAGCGCCCCATCATCCTCGACACGTTGCACGGTCCACATCTGCCGATTCGCCACGCCAACGGTGGCGTCATTCTTGCGGGTCTGGATCAGATCACCGGCACCGGTCGCCTGCCCGTCACTGCCGGGTACGGTGCGCGTATCGTCCACGAGGCCCCAGCGGACACGATCGATGCGGACGCAGGCGTTGACAGCGCTGGCTTCATCGTTGCTAGTGACCGTGACTGCCTCGCCGTCTCGGCGATGCTCGGCAATGTAATCCCACGCCTTTTCTTGGGTGTCGTGTAGGCGGATGAGCCCTTGGGCCGCGAGCTCGTCGAACACGTCGCCAGGGCGCTCGCGGTCGCGCATCCGCAGGGTGAGGCCTGCGTAACCCGGATCGGCGAAACGGTGTACCTCGGCCATATCGATCGTTTCGCCGCGGATTTGCGCGGCTATCTCCAGTACGCCGCCGCGGCCGACCGCCGCGAGTTGGGCGCGGTCCCCCACCAGCACCACCCCTGCCCCCGCCTCATCACAGATCGCCAGTAGGGCAACGGCGGTGTCCTGGTCGAGCATTCCGGCCTCATCAACGATTAACCGCTCACCTCGCGTCAGCCGGGCGGCCTCGGACGGGCCATGGTAGACGTGCCCGGTTTCCGGATCGACATCGCCCGGGACCAACCGTGTCCATACCCCGTCGTCGTCCCATCGCCAACCATGCGCATGGACCAGCGCCGCGACACTGGTTGCCGGCACCCCAAGCTCGTCGCGCGCAACCTGCGCTGCCCGCAACGTGGGTGCAACCACCCGCGCGGACCTGCCGTGGCCCGCCGCAACCTCGATGGCAACGCCGAGCATCGTGGTCTTGCCTGCCCCGGCCGCCCCCTCAACAACGACGAGCGGGTCATCCGACGCGACCGCTGCCGCGGCGCGCAACTGGCCAGGATCAAGCCTGTGCGCTCCGGCCATAACGCTGGTGTCGCGGGTCTGCCCGTCGCAACGGTCCACCCGCGCGGTGAGCAGGTCACGAAGCTGCATATCGGCCTGCGCGACTCGCACGCTCGTCAGGTGCGCCACATGCTCTGGTGCCGGGGCACCGAGCGGCAGCACCGAGAAACAGTCGGCGATCGCGAGTGTCGTTGCGAGAGTGACGAACTCGCGTATCTCATTCGGGGTGGCGCGCACTCCGTAGTCCGTCATAATGCGGGTTGCGTGCTCTTGCACGCTGTGGCGCGTCCAGGTCGAACCACCTGCCGCGCATCGATCCAATGCCCGGCTCGCCACGGTCTGTATGGAGAGGTCATCGAGCGAAATCGGCTCCCGGCGGTCGGGTCGGGGGAGCGCCGCCGGGTCGTATCCGGCATCTTTCAACTCCGCCACCCACGCGTGTTCCTCGCGAAGAGTGGTCGGCTTTTTCGCTGGCCGCTGGAAAGCCCACGCCTTAGCCGCGAGCCGCGCCGAGACGACGGGACCTATTGCCTCGCCAGGATGCGCTGCATCCCACTCGGCCTCGAACCGGTGCAGGTGGCGCCGCACCTGCTCGCCACGCTTCGACATCACCGCGTTGAAACGCTCAAGTTCAACCACCTCACCCGACACCGGATCCAGTGTCAGGCCGTGACGATCGAGCGCGTCGGCGAGACCGGGATGGGCGGCGATGACCGCGGTACCCAGCGCCCGGATCGCGCCCTGCTGCCGAAACAGCGCGCCGGTATCCAGCGCCCGCCATTTCCCCGCGGCCCATACCCTGGTGCCAATCTGGAAGTGGATATGGCGATGCGGATCACCCGCCCGCGAAGTCCGATGCGCGACCGCCACCGTCTGCAACTGCGCGGCGGGAACAACCTCCTGCGCGCCGCATTTGCCGACTCGGGTCACGGAGTGCTCGGCGAGCCATCGCCCAATCTGCTGCGCCGCGTCGCGCTGTGCCGTATCCAGTGCCTGCGATACGTCCGTGTGCAGCGCTGCGGCGATCGATAGCGACTTCGGGGCGTTCACCACCATCTCCGCGAACTTCGGCGAGCCCTGACGACCGTCGCCGGCGAGACGAGGCCGACCCATAGACTCACCCGTGACGGGATGCGTCCAATCCACCCAAGGCGCATACGCCTCCGGCCCGACTTCCTGCGAGGCAATCACGTTTCCGGCACCGTCGAGCGCCGTGAACTGGGCCACCGACGCATCGGCGCCAAGATAGTAGTCATCCGCGCGGGAACGGTCCGACTCGACGTACCGGCGTGCATCAGCGCCCGAACCACGGAAAAGGACGACGCCGCCCTGCATGATCGCTTCTACCTCAGTTTCTAAAATAGAAACTAATAATACCTACCATGGTAGCATACGTTCATTCATAGTGGCGTGCATTCATGGTGGCGTGCGCGTCGGTCGCAATTCTGATATCCGTGTGGACCCTGGGGCAGACAACTTGAACCCGTCGTCACACAGCAAAGTAGTCGACGACTCGACGGATTCCGGTCGGCTCGCGACCTGTGGCCGTCATCGTCGACACCGGCGCGCTGCTGGCGACTGCCGACTCGGGCGCCGACGATCACGAGCAGTGTGCCCAGTCGCGGCGTGCGCACCGCGGCGGCTGCGGGCTTCGGTGCCGGTCGCGCCGAAATGTTCCTCGCAGGTTGAACAGCATCGGAGTCCGATGGCCGGCGCGGTTCCTACGCCCGATCATCACTGGCGAACTCAGGATGGTCGACCTGACGGTAGCCGATTACACGTACTGCATCGAGTTGATCGAGATCTACGCTGATCTTGGGCTCGGACTGGTCGACGCCAGCGCGATCACCGTTGCCAATGACCTCGCCACGACAACGGTCGCGACCCTCAACGGGCGAGTCTTGGCCGTCGTGCGTCCCAGCCATGTCGCATCTTTCGATCTGTTCCCTGACCCGATTACGGCCGATGGAGGAGCCCGAGCCCTATGTCGACGGATCGGGGATCAGTTAGGAGAATCGGGCGGATCGGGCGCGGTCGTTGAAGGCGTCGCCGACGTAGGTGCTGGCGACGAGGTACCCGGAGGCTGGATAGGAGGTGCCGCCGTAGTTCATGCCGGAATACAGCTTCGTGGCACAGTTGCCGACGGATTGGAAGGACGAGACGCGGTCCTTCCACACCCCGAGATCGGCGATTTGGTAGTCGATATCGCCGACAGTCGAGGTGCAGTCTGCCGGTGCGTACACATCCATGAAGCCGGCGGCCGTGTTGTAGTCGCGATTGTCATACAGCCGGGCGATCCGCACCGACGCGGCCGGCGCCGGCCCCAGGCGGGCTTGTAGCTGGGCCAGGCCGTCGGCGCTCGATGCGCAAACCGGCTCGGCGTCGGCCGCCACGTTGATCATGCAAAACAGAGCCGGGTCGGCCGGCAACGCTTTTGCCATTGCGGCCGGCGCAACGGCAATGGTCAGGACGACGGCTGTGGCAATCGCGGTCAGGGATGCTTTCATGTCGGGTTTCCTTGTCTTTCGTCGTTGGCAACTGGAGGAGGTTACTGGTCTGCCACCGGCAGGCCCATCTGCCCGCAGGCGGCGGCGGTACCGGGGAAGATGGCGACCTGACCGTCCTTAAGAACGCAGGCCACCAGCGTCGGGGCTGGGCGGTCCGCCGACGCCTGCGTGAGCATGTCGCGCAGGTAGGGTTTGTCGGCGCTCAGTGTGCCGTCCCGCCACGCGCCTGCGCAGATGTCGAGGGCAATATCGGCGGCATCGCGCTCGGTGACCACGGCTCCGGGCCGGTCGGCAACGGCCACCTCGAAATGGTTGCCCGCCCCGTTCGGGTCGGGAGTGGCGTAGCAGTGCGCGATCGACCGGTCCGTCACTGGCGCGGAAAAAACGCCCAGCGCGGCAGCCGTGCCCAGCCCGGCCGCCGCGAACAGCGCGATCCCGCCGGCAAAAACCGCCAGCCGCACTATGCGCGGGTGTGGCTGCCTGTCGGGAAGGCCGGCCAACATCGCAAGATGCCGCTGCTTGACCTCCTCCGACAGGCGCTCCCCAACTAGCTGCAAAATCGCCCGATCGAACACATCGCCATCCGGGTCGAGATCATCGCCCGGGCAGTCGTCAGGGCTATCGGTCAACGCTCCACCCCCGGAAAGGAAGGCGACATCACGTCCGTGTCGTAGAGCCCGAAAAAGCTGCGCCGGGCCTGTTCTACCGCCCGGCGGAGCCGCGTGCGTGCCGTCGCGGCGGGAACGCCCAACAAGTCGGCGATCGCCGCATGGCTCATGCCCCGGATGAAGCGCAGCTCGATGACCCGCCGCTCCTCCGGTCGCAACTTTTCAAGTGCTACCCGTAAGCACGCCTGCACGCGGCGGTCGTCTTCCACGGCGACGAGGTCGTCGAGCACATCGGGTTCATCAGCCGGCGTCCGTTGGCCTGGCACCGACCGGCTGCGGCGCGCCTGGGTGCGGTAATGCTTGCGCAGCAGGTTGTTCGCGGTGGCCAACAACCACGGCAGGATCCCGGACGCAGCATCGAAGCGAACACTGCGGCGTTTGCGCCACGCGACCACGAACACCTCGGCTGCTAGGTCCTGCGCGTCGGCTCGGCAGTCCACCCGAGCCCACACGTGCGTGAACACCGCATCCGCATGCCCTCGGTAAAACGCTGCGAAAGCTGCGTGATCGCCGGCAGCGGCTTGCGCCCACAACGCCTCTGCACCGGTGACCATGGTCTAGACCGTGCACTAACGCGGCCGATTTGGCAACTACCAAAAAAGAGGACCCGTACAGAGAACCGATGCGCTCGATTGTTACCACAATGTGACCTGAAAAGATGAAACGTTACCCGTCCAGCAGACATAGCTAGGTAACGGGATGTGCATGGCGCGGCCGCAGCACATCCACTGCCGAGATTGTCGCCCATCGGTGCCAGGTCTGATGGGCAGGAGGGAACGGTTGATTCGTCGGCAGTACATTCATCACCAGAGCAAGGAGGAGCAACGTGAAGTCATTGCTTGTTCGTTTCAGAGCTGCAGCGATCACTTTTGCCTTAGCAGCAGCTGGAGTTCTCGGTGTCGGCGCAATTACCGCGCCGGAGGCTTTAGCAGCCTGCACCGGGAGTATTGTGTACAACCAGAGCAGCACCACCGTCACGAACACGAGCCAGTGCTACGAGGTACGCGCATCGATTGAAGGATACGCGTCGGGTGGAAGCGCCACCACTTTTTACGGTGCGATTGCTTCCAATAAATCGACGGTCAACTTGCCTGGCGGCACTATTTACATCCGCAACGGCATGGGACTGCATGGCAGCCCATCGGCCAGTTGGTCGTGGTCTTACTACGTGTACTAAGCCCGTCCCGTGCGCAACCCTGCCCGCGTGAGGTTCGGAGCAGCTACCAATGGCAGCGCCGCCGTCGCCCACGGCACAGGCCGTGGCCGACGGCGGACAGTTCTGCTGCTAATCAGTGCGGGGGTCATGGTAATGGTCGCATGCGGGTCCAAACCGGGTGCGACGGTGCCAGATGGGCCATATAGGGCTCAAATTCTGCAGGCACAGCAACGGGCGACATCAGATTTCGAGCGCGGCGTGTTGTCTGACGGGAAGATCACGAAAGCCGAATACGACGAAGCCGTTCAACGGTATGTCAAATGTATGGCCGATAAGGGTGTGACAGTAACTCCGTACGAGATGGGTGGAGGCTACTACGGATACTCGGTTCCCAGCAGGGAGAACGACACGTTTCAAAGGTGGGGAGATTCCTGCGCGAAAGGTACCACTTATCTCGTAGAGGATCTATACATTCAGATGCTCACCAATCCGTCCGGCGGAGATATCGATGACGCCGTTGCCGCGTGTCTGGCGCGGAAGGGTCTGGTCGACAATTCTTTTACGGGTAGCGAATTGAAGCGGTTGAATGCGATCGACCCGCGCGGCAAGAACCTACCGTACGACTCGGCGGACCCGGACGCGATCGCCTGCGAAACCAACCCACAGCAATGACCGGAACAACGACGCGTCGCCGCGAATGGTGGTTTGTTGCTCTGTCCGCGGTCGTGCTGTTGTGTGCGGGCGGGGTGGGCGGCTGGCTGATAGCGACCCCGGCACGCCCGGACGCTTTGGCCGCGCCGATTCTGGTTACCGAGGTGCCGCTGTCCGCTGAGGACTTCGATGACGCGCGCACCGTCACGATCTCGGTCGCTGCTACTGGCGGGGTGGACCTGCTGGCCCAAATCGACGGCGTGGTTACTTCTTTCGACTGCGAGCCAGGCGACGTATGGAAGTCGGGCACGAGCCCGATTGGCGTCGACGGGCAGCCGCTGCTCGCGTTGGCGACGTCGGTGCCGCTGTGGCGCGACCTGCACGAGGGCGACCGCGGAGGTGACGTCGCCGCGCTGCAGTCCGAGTTGTACCGCCTCGGCGTCGACACAGCCACCGACGGAAGACTGTCCGCCCCGTCTTCCGCCGCGTTCGCCCGGTTTCTCGCGGGCAAGGGCATTGCCGTCGTGGAGGGTGTTATGCGCCGCGCCGATGTGGTGTGGCTGCCGGACAGGCAGGTGACGATCGGATCCTGCCCCGTACACGTGGGGCAGCAGATCGCCGCTGGTGGCGCGATCGCTAACGCCGCACCGGGCCTGGCCGCGCTGCGGGTGGATCCGATGCCGTCGGACCTTGCGGCGGGTGCACGCACGCTCACCGTGGGCTCCACCACCGTGTCGCTCGACGGGTCAGGCTCCGTGACCAACCCGGACGATCTGGCGAAACTGGCCGGCGAGCGACAGGTGCAAGACGCCCTGACCAATCCCGGGCAGCTGATGTCGGCGCGCCTGGCATTGGCGACGCCGATCACCGTCTACCCGCTGCCCCCCGGGGCAGTAAGCGGACTTGGCGCCGACGCTTGCGTCCGGACAGGCACGGGGCCAGTGGCCGCCGTGATCGTCTCGTCGACACTCGGCCGCACCCTGGTCTCTTTCCCCGCCGGCGGCGCACCGGCACGGGCTGTGGTCGACCCGGCAAGGCCCGCCGCATGCGCCTGACCACGGCCGGGCTCACCCACCGGTTCGCCGGGCAGCAGGCGCTGTTTGAGAATGTCGATTTGACCCTCACGCCGGGCGGATTGACCGCGCTGATGGGCCCGTCCGGATCGGGCAAGACGACGCTGCTGACGATCCTCGCCGGATGGGTGCCGCCCACCTCGGGCACGGTCACCAGGGACGGGATCAACACGGTTTCGTGGGTGGCCCAGAACCCGCACGGCGTCGCCAAACGAACCGCGCTGGATCATGCCGCGCTACCGCTGTTGGCGCGCGGCTATCGGCGCAGTGACGCCGAGATTCGCGCCGAGGCGCTGCTCGCCGACTTCCACCTCGGCGCCGTCGCCGGCCGGCTGTTTCGACACCTGTCCGGCGGGGAAGCCGGGCGCCTCATGTTGGCCTGCGCCGTGGCGGCCGACCCGGACCTACTCCTGGTCGACGAGCCCACCGCACAGCTCGACCCTGCCAGCTCCACGCGCGTCATCGACGTGCTGGGCGGCCTGGCCGACAGCGGACGGCTCGTGCTCGTCGCTACGCACGACACCCGCGTGAAAGACGCCTGCGACACTGTGATCACGCTCGGCGGCTCGCGGTGAGAGTCGCGTCAGTGTTCTCCGAGGCGTGGCGCAATATTCGCTCCGGCTCCAGCCACCTCCTGCTGTTCGCGACGGCTCTGTTCCTGCTGCTCGGCGCCCTGGCCGCCAGCGAGGTGACCACCGTCGGCGCCCTGGTGAACCAGGCGACCGCCTACCGGCAGGCAGGGGCCACCGTCACCACGTTCGTATCCAACGGCGCCATCGACGGTGCGGCTTGCCAAGCAATGCACACCATCGACGGGGTGCGCGCCGCAGGCGCCATCCGCTCGTCAACCACGCAGCCGCTGCCCCTGGCCACCCTGCCGGCCGGGCCGATCCCCACCTTCGAGGCCACACCCGGCCTTGTCCGCGTACTCCTTCCTGGAAGCAACGCCGTACCGGGCGGTGTGCTGATCCCGCAAGATCTGGCCGACACACTCGCGGCACGAGCCGGCACGTCGCTATACACCTCCGGCGGGGACCGGCTCACGATCGCCGCCATCTACCCGTTCCCCTCCGACGGCCGCGCAACCGACCTGCAAAACGCCATCATCGAACCCGTGCCCGTCACCGGTGACTTCGATCAGTGCTGGGTCGAAACCTGGCCGTACAACCCGGACATCGTCGCCCTGGCCCGCATGACCCTGATTGCCGACCCGCCCGCAGGCACCGCCATCACCACTGGAACCGTCAACCCCACGCTCGGCAGCGACTTCAACGCCGCCATGCTGCTGCGCACCCGGGCGACCGCGCCCGCCTGGATCGCGGCCCTATGTATCGGGCTCTCCATCGGCGCCGTCAGCGTCATCACCCGACGTCGCCACGTCGCCGAAGCGAGGCACGCAGGCGTCCACCTGCCGGCGCAACTGCTGCAAACCATCTTCGAAACCGTCGCCGTACCGGCTGCTGCGCTGCCGGCCGCGGCGATCGCCTGTGCCATGATCACGCCCACCATCGACACGTTCAGTACCTGGCTCCTGGGCATCCGAATCCTCGGCATCGGCGCGGCCGCAACAGTTCTCGGCGCGGGGCTCGCGGTCACCAGCATCCGCCGCCGGGCGCTGCCCAGCTACCTCAAGGACTGAGCCGTGGCGCCGCGAGCCCAGCGCCGCTGCCATGAAGGCCGGCCCGGTTGTGGTTGTCACGATCCGGCTCATGCCGGACATAAACAGGGTATGGAGGCCATGGGCGAGCGGGAGCGTTTCACAGCGTTGTACGCCGCGCACGTCACGGCGGTTCTGGGGTTCGTCGCGCGTCGCTGCGACACGCCTGTCGATGCCGCCGATGTGACGGCCGACGTGTTTGTGGTGGCCTGGCGGCGCATCGCGGTCATACCTGCCGGCGACGGGGCACGATTGTGGCTCTACGGGGTGGCGCGTCACGCGTTGGCGAATCAGCATCGAGGCGAGACGCGTCGCGGCCGCCTCGGGCAGGCGTTGCTCGACGCGTGGACTGGGGCGTCGGCACCGGACCCGGCCGAATTGTTCGCTGTGCGTGAACAGGCCGTCGCCGCCCGCATTTCCCGGGCCCGCAGGGGGATCCGCCGGCTCCTCGGGGAGTCGGAAAAACCTGCACTGCAAGTCATCTCACAATCTTCGATCGCATTAGAGGCACAATCATGATCAACCTTGACCACGCAGGGCTGCCCAGAGACGACCAGCTTCCAAACCTCGACCCCGACACGCTGCGGCGCCTTGCGAACCAGATCGCCGACGCGGCCCAGGCACGCGCCGCCACCCCCATGCGGATTCACAGATCGTGGGTGCGCACGTCTTCATTGATCGCCGCGGCCGCGGTCGCTGCCGCCATCGGCGTCTTCGCGATGCTGCCCACGCCTCCGGCGGATGCAGCCTCCTGGCTGGCCACGCCCACCGCGGCCGAAGGCGCGGCGCGGACTGGCCTTGCGAGCGAATGCCAGAAAACCATGGACTCATCCGCGTCCGCTGTGCTGGTGGAGCAGCGCGGCACATCGAACCTGACGGTGCTGGCAGACTCGTCCGAGTGCCTCAACGCCGCCGGGCTCGGCGGAATGCGCGGCACGCTGATAACCAGCGCGCGCAATGCAATGCCGGACGCGAAACCCACTGCGGGCGGGCTGCAGGTGATCGGCAACGGCGCACTCAGTGGAATCGGCCAAGTCGATGAACGCACCGGTGCGACGGAGATGGTGGCCGGATACATGGGCGTGATCGGCCGCGTCGGTGCCGATGTGCGGTCCGTCGTCGTCCACACGCCCGGCCAGCCGGACATCACCGCCAGCCTGCAAAACGGCTGGTTCGCCGCCTGGTGGCCGTCGTTACAGGATCCGGCTGGGCTCACCGTCACCAACACAACCGGCACCTATCGGATAGATCTGTGACCGCCACCGCCGTCACGAAGCGAGTGGAAAAACTCCTGGTCGCGAAGGCGTCGACTGCCGAGCCACGACGCGGCCGGGTAGTACTGTTCCTGCCTGGTCTGGCGGCCTTGTTTACGGCGTTGTATTGCGCGGTGTCGCTAGCGCGGTTTGCCAGGTGGGATACGCCGTCGTGGGATAACGCGATCTTTGAGCAGGCCATCGCCGGCTGGGCGCGTTTCGGCGCGCCGATCGTGGATATCAAGGCGCCCGGCTTCAACCAGCTCGGCGATCACTTCTCCCCGATCCTGGCCGTGCTCGGCCCGGTGTATCGACTGTTTCCGCAAGCGCAAACTCTGCTGATCGCGCAGGCCGTGCTGATCGGGGTGTCGGTGATCCCGATCGGCCGGTCCGCGATCCGGATCCTCGGCGCCAGTCGGGGCGCGGCGGTCACCATTGCCTACGGCTTGTCGGTCGGTGTGCAGGCCGCGATCGACGTCGACTTCCACGAGGTCGCGTTCGCCGCGCCGCTGCTCGCGTTCGCGGGCGAGGCCGGCCTGTCCGGCCGGTGGCGGACGGCGGCTGCCTGGTTGCTGCCGCTGCTGCTGGTCAAGGAGGACCTCGGGGCGACCGTCGCCGCGATTGGCGCCGTGGCCTGGCTGGCCGGATCCCGTCGGATCGGCTACCTGCTGGCCGGCGCCGGCACGGTCGGCGCGGCGCTGACCGTGCTTGTGGTGATCCCCGCGTTCAACCCGGCCGGCATCTTCGGCTACTGGTCGCTCGTCGGCGGGGCCGGGCCGGGCCTATGGCACAACCTCGCAGCGGGCTGGGGTGTTAAGGCGGGAACGCTTGCGGCGACGTTCGGAGTGACTGGGTTCTTGGCGGTGCGCTCCCCGTGGGCGCTCGCGACAATTCCGACCCTGGCGTGGCGGTTCGTCGGAGACCGGGCTTCGTTTTGGGGTGTCGGCTGGCAGTACTCTCTGGTGCTCATGCCCATCGTGTTCATCGCCGCACTCGACGCCGTCAGGCGCCTTCAGGAGCGTCCCGGCCGTCGCCTGCCGGTCAGGGTCTTGGCGTGGGCGGCGCCGAGGCTGCCGGTCGTCATGCTCGCGGGCGCGCTGGTGGCCTGCTGGTGGCTTCCGGTGCGCGGCCTGGTCGACGGGACCGCCTTCCGACCCAGTCCGCGCACCACGGCGACCGCGGAGGTCATTGCGCTCATGCCGCCGGGATCGAGCGTGGAAACCAACCGCGGCCTGATCACTCACCTCACCAGCAACTACCGCGTGTACTGGTTCGACACGATTGGCGACGCGGTCACACCGGATTTCGTGCTGTTCGACACCCACACCGGAAATGCCGGCGACATCGTCGCCTACGCAGAAGGGCACCATCCGAGCGCCCGGTACCGGCTGCTCTACGACCGGGACGGCTACTTGCTCGCAGGTCCGGCCGACACCCGACAGCCCGGCTGACACAATCGGCCGCCGCCGCCCGGCAGCAACGCCGCCGATGGCCGCGTCCGCCCCGTGGTCGCTGGCCGATGCGGTCGACCGTATCGGCCCGGTTTCACAACGAGGTTGACCTCTCGACGGTGGCACGGGTGGTGCGGCATTGCTGCCGCGAGCTGGACATCCCCGTCGGGCCTACGACGCTCCGCGCCGTCGAGGATTTGGCCGCGGGGCGCTTGACCGCCCTCGCCCTGTGCGGCTATTAATGCGCGTACATGGCGCATGTCGGGTACATTTCGCCCCTGCGGAGCGTGATCTCGATCCAGCCGGACCGGATTTACGCCCATGTTGGCCCACGACACTAGCCTCGGTTTGGCCGCGTTCCCGATTGGTTTGACGACGCGCGTGTAGCCGATCGGCGCGACCACCTGGCCGAGAATGAACACGTGGCCGCTCGCACTTCATGTGCTACCGACCGCGTAAGGGCGCGTATCGTCCCGTAGTTGCCTGTGAGGTGCCCGCGCTGGACCTGCGGGTTTACGTGGGCAGTCGCGAATTTCTGGCTCCGGGCGCGTGGGGCAACAGATCAATGCGAATCCGAAGTCCGCTGTGCGGAAGCCGAGTGTGGTGTTGTCTGTCAGTGCCCGATATTCGGCGGCTCGTCACTGGGCGCGTCGCGGGATGCGGGGGTGGGGCGGAAGCGTGCGCGGGAGGGTTTTCCTGATCCGTGCGGCGATTTCCCGGCGCCTCGGGAACGGCGGCCTTCAGGACGATATGGCGGCGTGCCTGCTGGTTCTCCAGCTCCTTCACGTCGGCGGAAGGATCACTGCGGCGAGTTCGATCGTGCGGGCGGCGTCCTCTTGCAGGAGCAGATACGCGGGCACTGTCCTCGGGCTGAGGTCACGCGATGCGGCGGGTCGCCTGGCCGGTCAGGGCATCGATCTCATCGAGCCATGCCTGCAGCTGGGCGATCAGTCCGAGCCGGTCGTCAGGATTTAGGCGTCATGCTGCTGGTTCACCAGCCGCACCCGAGCGGACCCCTCAGATCGCATCTTTATCGAAACGTGACCACGAAATGTGAAACGTTCCGCCAGTAGCGGGCATAACCAAGGTACGCACACTACGCACGAGAAGGGAAAACAACTTTGTAAACCGCTAGGCCGCATCCCATGGTCGTGGTCAGATCACTAACTTGGAAGGGATTTCAAATGAAGATCACATCTTTGGCTAAGAAGTCGGTGAAGACGGCGACAGTGTCGATGTTGGCGGCTGGCGTTGTCGTTGTCGGTCTACCGGGTATCGCCAATGCCGCCGGGACGTCGCCGAAAGCGAATAATTGCTACACGCAGTGGTGGAATACCTCGTGGGGACAAAGGTGTGATCTCCCGGGCGCGACCCTCGCTGGTGATTACACGTCGACGGTGCGGTGCGACTTGCCCGAGATCCCGAACCGAAGCATGACAATCAATCGCGTTTACTTGAGTACGCAGCTTTACTATGGTGTCGACTGCATGTACGGGGCATCTGAAGGCAAGATTATTCGTGGGTGATCCCGGTGAGCGCGTCGTCCCGGGTGTTGGGCGGCGCGCTCAGGCTCGCTCTTCTTGGGCGTTTGGATCTCCATGGCTGTGCTGACGGTACGTAACGTTCGGCAGGCGTATGGGTCGAGAACTGTCATCGACGATCTCTCCTTCACACTGGGGTCGGGGGTTCATGCTCTGCTCGGGCCGAATGGTGCTGGTAAGACCACGTTGCTTCGCACTTTGGCGACGGTCGTCCCGCCCGTACGGGGACATATCCTGATCGACCGCGTCGAACTTACTGGCCCGACCCTCGATGAGGTCAGGCGGCGGATCGGCTATCTGCCGCAGAACTTCGGCATCGATCCCGCGATGACTGTCGCCGAGTTCGTCTATTACGCAGCGTGGGCACGCGGCGTGCCGAAGTCGCTGCGGAAAGCCGCTGTCGGTGAGGCGTTGGAGAAGGTCGACCTAGTCGGCCAGCGAGCCATCAAGATGAAGCGGTTGTCCGGTGGCATGGTTCAGCGCTCGGGTATCGCATGGGCCATCGTCGGAAATCCGGCGCTGATCCTCCTTGACGAGCCCACCGTCGGGCTGGATCCGCTGCAGCGGATCCAGTTCCGCGAAATCATCGCGCGACAGCGCGACAGCGTGGTCGTGCTCAGTACGCACCTGACGGACGACGCCGACGCGATCGCCGACTCCGTCATTGTTCTCGATGACGGTGCGATGCGGTTCCAGGGTTCGCCGGCCGAACTCGCGCAGTTGGGCACCTTGGAGAGCCCGGGTGCCACCCCCATCGAACGCGGATTCACCTCCCTGATCGCCATCGGCGCGCAGGCGGAGGAAACATGATCGGGATTGTGCTGCGCCGTAGTCCTGCTCGGTGGTTTCTTCCACTCGGCGCTGCCTTCTCACTCGCGGTGCTGTTTCTCCGCTCGCGGTATTGGATCGGCGTGTGGCCGCAGACCGCCGCCGCCGCCCAGATCCCCGCGATCCTGCTGAGCGGACTCGCGGCGGCCGCTGCCGCGTGGTCGGTTGCGGCCACCACACGATTCGGTATGACGGAGCAGCTGCGTGCTGTGGCCGCTGCGCGCTGGAGACGGGAGCTGCCGTTCGTTCTCGTCGTCACCGGCTACTTCACCGGGGTGATCCTGCTGTGTCAGGTGTCGGCCGCGGTGCCCACTGCATTGACGTGGCCGCCGGGTTTCGGGCTGGCTCCCGGATATGCCGTGATGGCGATGGCGGTGATTGTGCTGTCGGTCGCGTTCGGCCACCTCGTCGGCAAATTGCTGTCTGGGATGTTCGCGGCAGCGGTCGCGGGCCTCGGGTGGCTGCTGATCGCGTTGTATCTCGGCCAGATGCTCAACCTCGGTGTGGTCAGTGGCCCGGTCTGGGACGAGATCGACCTGCCGACCGTAATAGCGCGGCTGCTATTCGCCGTCGCGCTTCTCGCCCTGGCGATCGCGATTCCACCGCAGACTCGGGATCGAACAGATCGCGGCTGGCGGCGCAAAGGCACGACGTGGTTCGGTGCCGCTGCCCTCGCCGCCACGGTGATCCTGCTGGGCGTCACGGTCGCAGCCGGATCGCCGGTCAGGGCACGGCAGCCCGTCGCCAGCCCCACGTGCGCCGGGCAGACTGTGAAGCTGTGCCTCTGGCCGGAGCACGAGAAATACCTGCCGCAGATCGAAGCCATGGCCGCACGAATCGAGCGGCTCCCGGATGCGCTGGCAGTTCCCGCGCGGGTTGATGAATACGGCCTGACCTACCGGCCGAGCGCCCCCGGCCAGACGTATATCGTTGAAGTTGCCCACCATTCTCCGTTCTTCGGGCTCGTGGAGGGAAGTATGTGGGCGGTGGCCGTATCAATAGCCGACATCATCGGGAGCAAGAACATACATCCGTGCACCAAACCGGGCACATTCAAGAGCGACGCCGATAACCTGCTGGCTATCGAATTTCGTGCGTGGATCGAGGCATACCTGGTAGGTGGGACGAGCGGACCCGACTATCACACGAATGCGGGCGTGGACTCGCAAAACGCTGCCGCACGCGGAGTGGCGCGGGCGCATCAAGGGACCGCGCAGGAGCAGTTCGCGTGGGCACTCAAGACGAAAGATGCCTTTAACTATGCCCCGTGCGAGTGACGAGCCGTCGCCGCTGAGCCTTTTCATCAGATCGCGACGGGTCCCGGCGGGGCTGATCCTCACCGCAATACTGTGCGTCTTGATCCCGCTCGTCGGCCGCACCCTGCTACAAATGCCCACCTCGGGAACGGATGACGGCACGGTGGTGGTTCCAGCATGGCGCCTCGTCGCCGTCGCGATCGCCTTCGCCCCCGCCTTGTGCTGCCAAAGCCCGTTCGGGGAAATCGAGGACGCGTGCGGACACGACTGGCGCCAGCTGCGAACCCGAGTCCTCGCGACGTACTCGATAGGCAGCGCGATTCTTCTGACTGCTATCTGCTGGGTGGCGTTCAGCGACGAAATCGCGGTCGCCGTCCTGCGCGGATTCATCGGCTGGTGGGGTATCTCGGTCCTGTCCGGCAGACTCCTGGGCTGGCGGCTGTCCTGGGCAGGCCCGCTCGCAACACTGCCCGTGTTGATCTTCTGGGGCTCCGGCCAGTCAGGCCCACGCTGGTGGGAATTCACCGCCCGCCCCGCAATCGACGGCCCGGCGTGGGCACTCGCGACCGCGCTGCTCGCCGTCGGTGTGCTCGCATACACAGCGAACACTTGGCGCCGACACCAGCTTCGAGCCGCGCTCCGAACTGTCGAGCGTGTCCCTCATCGATGACGCGCATCGCGAGAGCCTGATCGATTACGCGCTCACGGATCAGACGGTAAGCCAGGAGTGACCCTCGGATCAGCCAGCCGAAGCACGACGGAGCCAGACGTGATGTCAATCCGAATCGATGCCTACACGATGCGTCCGTTTGCCGAACCCCAACCGAGACGGTGCAGGTCAACGATGGTGTGTCACGCGTGGAGCCAGTCGGGTGTCCCGGATAGGCCGCCCTGACTTGCGTTCCGGGACGCGGGCGTCATATGGATCGCTGCGGCGGACCGTGATTTCGTTGGTGACCAACGTGCTCGAATTTTCCGCTCACAGTATTCGCGTTTGCCAACAGCGCTTGACGGTAGAGCGCGCATCGGTTGAGACGAATGAGTCTCGCTTGAGAGTGGCCCCGCACGGCGTGCTCACCGGCCGACAGCGGCGGGGGAGACTTCGCGAATGTCCGTTTTCATGTGCTAAGCCATGTGCTACCCACCGGGTAAGTACGGGTATCGTCACGTATTTGCGCGTCGGCTGCACCCGATGGACCTGCACTTTTACGTGGGAAAACGCGGATTTGCGGCTCCGGGTGCGCGGGCCGACGGATCAGTTCAAGTCCCCCTCCGGACACCACGCGGACCAGGCGCGCCACCACCGCGATCACGGCCGCCACGATCGCCGCCGCGACGATCTCGTCCAACCACCAATGATTCGCGGTGACCACCACCACGACCGCCGTCACACCGGCGTGCAGCGGACCGATCCATCGCCAGCGCGTCGGCGCGATCCGCCACACGTACCAGCCGACGGCCAGCGCCCACGCCATGTGCACGGACGGCATGGCCGACAACTGCGCGGCGCCCCAACCATCGCCGTACACCGACTGCCCGTATCGGACCCCCGTGTCCACGAACCCGGGCATCAGCCGCGGCGGCGCGACCGGCATGAACTGGATGGCGAGACAGACCAGCGTCGTCACCGCCAACGTCCAGCGTGCTTCGCCGTAGCGGCCGCGATGGCGGACGTACAGCCAGACGAGCAGAGCGATCGTCGCCGGGAAATGCACCACCGCGTAGTAGAGGTTCGCGGCGTGTATCAGCGCGGGGGACCACAGGATCCAGTGCTGCGCGCCCGCTTCCGACGGCAGGTGCAGCGCCGCCTCGGTGTGTTGAATCCATTCCGCGCGCTGGGAGGCGCCTGCCGTGCTGGTCAGCGACAGCCGGCGCACCAGCTGCCACACGGCGTAGAGGCCGATCACAATGCCGGCTTCGCGCAGGAAGGCGCCGATCGCCCGCTGCCGATCGCTCAGGCGCACGCGCAGGCCCGCGCCGACCGCGAGGCTGGTGGCAGCCATCGCCGCGGCGTAGTCCCACGGCAGTATCAACGCCATAGCGCACCACTATGCCGCACCCTCACCGGACCGGAGCGCGAAACCCGCCCGGGGCATCCGATGACGCGACCGCCGCCGATCCGAACCCCGTTCGCGGCACAGGAAGCGACACGCCCGAATGGTAGGAAATGCATATGACGACAATCCCGGGCGGCAGCCCCACCGCAGCGAACCAGACCGGCCCTGCAACTCCGAGCGCCGCGGAGGCGGAGGTCGTGCAGCTGTGCAGCGAGTTGATCCGGATCCCGTCGGTCAACACCGGCGACCCGGCCACCATCGGCGACGGCGAGGCGCGCGCCGCGAGGTACATCCAGGCCAAGCTCGAGGAAGCCGGCTACCAGACGCAGTACGTGGAGAGCGCCCCGGGCCGCGGCAATGTCACCTGCCGTCTCGAGGGCGCCGACCCGGACCGCGGGGCGCTGCTGATCCACGGCCACGTCGACGTGGTGCCCGCGGACCCGGCCGAATGGCAGGTCGATCCCTTCTCGGGGCTCGTCAAGGACGGCTACGTGTGGGGGCGCGGCGCCGTCGACATGAAGGATATGGTCGCCATGACGCTGGCCGTGGCCCGCGATATGAAGCGCCGCGGCATCGTCCCTGCCCGTGACCTGATCTTCGCGTTCGTGTCCGACGAGGAGGCCGGCGGCTTCCAGGGCGCCGAATGGCTGGTCGATCACCATCCGGAATGGTTCGAAGGAGCCACGCAGGCGATCAGCGAGGTCGGCGGCTTCTCCGTCACGATGCAGGGGGAGCGGGCCTACCTGCTGGCCGCCGCGGAAAAGGGCATCGCCTGGGCCACACTGACCGCGCGGGGCCGCGCCGGGCACGGCTCCATGGCCAACGACGACAACGCAGTCACCACCCTCGCCCAGGCGGTCGGCAGGATCGGCGCCCACGAGTTCCCGCTGCACCGCACCGACACCCTGAACGCGTTCCTGGCCGGCGTCACCGAACTGACCGGGATCGAGTTCCCCGACGACGGCATCGAGGACGCCGTCCGCAAACTCGGCCCCGTGTCCAGGCTGGTGCTGGCCACGATCCGCAACACCGCGAACCCCACGATGCTGAAGGCCGGCTACAAGGTGAACGTGATCCCCTCCACGGCGACGGCCACGATCGACTGCCGGGTGCTGCCGGGCACCGAGGACGAGTTCAAGAAGGAGATCGCCGCGATCGCCGGACCGGAGATCGGGATCGAGTGGATCGAGTCGCCGCCGCTGGAGTTCCCGTTCTCCGGCGACCTGGTCGACGCGATGAAGGCCGCCTTGGAGACCGAGGACCCCGACGCGCACGCCCTGCCCTACGTGCTCTCCGGCGGCACCGACAACAAGGCGTTCTCCCGCCTCGGCATCGAAGGCTACGGCTTCTCGCCGCTGCGGCTGCCGCCCGACCTCGACTTCACCGCCCTGTTCCACGGCGTGGACGAGCGCGTGCCCGTGGACGCGTTACTGTTCGGCACCCGCGTGCTGGCTCGGCTGCTCGAAACCTGCTGAGCCGATCCGGGCTGCCGCCCTCACGACCCGGGTATGACGCCGCCCTCGGCGAGGATCGCCGCGAGCCTCGTCCGGCGCGGCCGCGCTCCGACCTGCCGGACGGCGTGCGCGAGCGCCGGCCCCGCCGCGTGGACCGCCGACAGATGCCGCCGCGCCCGGGTCAGCGCCGTGTAGGCGAGCGGCCGGGACAGCATGCGCCCTGCCTCGGGTGGGAACACCGCCACGACGGCGTCCCATTCGGAGCCCTGGGCGCGGTGCACGGTGATCGCCCAGCCGTGCAGCAGATCGCCGAGAGCCTTGCCGGAGATCTCTGCCTGCCCGCCGGTGAATGCCACCAGCAGCGAACCAGAGCGGGCGTCGATCACCGTGCCGATCTCGCCGTTGGCGTAGCCGGTGGGTTCCGCGTCGAAGTGGTTCGCGGTCGCCACCACCCGGTCGCCCGCGTCGAATCCGCGGACGGAGCGGTGGTGGGGCCCAGGATTCAGGGCAGCCTTCAGCGCTGTGTTCAGCGCCTTCGTGCCGGCCGGCCCGGCATGCACGGGGGTCACCACCTGGATGCTCTCCGGCGGCAGGCCGAACACGCGCGGGATGGAGTCGGTGACGAGTTGCGTCACCCGGTGCGCTGCGGCGGCCGAGCCCGCGGCGGCCACCACGACCACCTCGTGGTCGGCGGATTCGGGCGCGAGCAGCTCCCCGCCACGGACGGCTGCAGCGAGGCGCGCAATGGCGCCGCCGGCCGCCTGGCGGTACAGCGTCGTCAACTCGGTCACCGGGATGGAGCCCGCGGCCAGGATGTCGCCCAGCACGCGGCCCGCCCCGATGGACGGCAACTGCGCAGGGTCGCCCACCAGCAGCAGGTGCGAGCCGTCGGGCACCGCCGCGAGCAACGCGGCCGCCAGCTCCGCGTCCAGCATGGACGTCTCGTCGACGACGACGATGTCCGCCTCGATCGGGTTCGCGGCGTCGTGCTCGAAGGTGCTGCCCACACCGCCGCTGCCCGGCCTGGCGCCCAGCAGCCGGTGGATCGTCACGGCCTGTTCCTCGTCGGCAGCTGCGGGGCCGTCCGCCGATCCGGTGGTGCTGTCGGCGCGTGCCGTAGCCAGCAGTTCGGTGAGTCTCTTGGCGGCGCGGCCTGTCGGTGCCGCCACGACCACCTCGGCACCGACGCTTCGGGCCAGCTTCACGACCGCTGTCACGGTGCGGGACTTGCCGGTGCCCGGGCCGCCGGTCAGCACCGATACGCCGTGCCTCGTCGCGGTGACCACGGCGCCGCGCTGGGTCTCGTCCAGATCGGCCGCGGCCGCCTCCGCGGCCCGCACGGTGGCGAGGGGCTTCGCACCGGCCTGCAGCCGCTTCAGGTGGTGCGCCACCGCGTCCTCGGCGGCGGCCAGCGTCTCCAGCGCGACCCACGGGTCGGCGGATCCGCCGTCGCCGTCCGCCCGGCGCAGCAGGCCGGCTTCCACGCCCGCCACGAGCGTGGCGCGCACGTCCTCGTCGGAGCCCAGACCGTAACGGGCCAACTCCGCCGCGAGCAGCGTGACCGGGCTGACCGTGTGCCCCGAGCGGGCCTCCAAGGTCAGGATCCGTATTGCCAGGGCCCGCAACCGGCGCGGATCCTTCGGGTGCACGTCGGGCTGCGCCGCCCGCGCGAAACTATCGGCCTGTGTCACCGTGGCATCGGGCAGCACCAGCAATCGCCACGGGTCGGCGACCAATGTCGAAGCGGCGGCGTCACCGAGATGATCGTGCAGCCGCCGCACCCAGCGGATGGGCAGGTCACGTGGCAGCAGCAGGCTCGTCAGCTCGTAGAGTGGGGTTGCGCCCAGCCAGGCGGTGTACAGCTTGCCGGCGCGCTTGTCCGTGACACTGGCCAGGGCGGCCAGGGCGGCCTGGGTCACCTTCTGCGGGCGGTCGATGCCTGCGCCGAGCAACGCCTCGGCGATCGACGGGCCGACACCCGGCCACAGTCCTGCCTCGCAGAACTCCTGGAAGACCGAGACTTCGACAGCGCTCACGCCGACACGGTAGCCGGGGATGACGACAGCGCCGGCGTCCCCGTCACCCGGCCGCGCTGACGTCGTCCAGGGCCGCGCGGATCTCGGCCGGCAGCGTCAGGTCCTCCGACGCCAGCGAGCCGAGCAGCTGCGCCGCGTCCCGCGCTCCGACCACGGCCGATGCCACCCCCGGGCGGTCCCGCATCCAGGCGCAGGCCACCGCCAGCGGGGACGTGCCCAGGCCATCGGCCGCCGTGACGACCGCCTCCACGATCCGGGCCGCCGCGTCGGTGCGGTGGTGGGCGACGTAGCGTTCGAACTGCTGCGAGGCGCCGCGGGAATCGGCAGGGGTGCCGGTGCGGTACTTGCCGGTGAGCACGCCACGGCCCAGCGGCGCCCAGCCCAGCAGACCGGCGCCGTGCACCGCGGCGGCCGGCAGGATCGACTCCTCGACCGAGCGAGCCAGCAGGGAGTACTCGTTCTGCACCGCTACCAGCGGGTGCCCGACGGTCGACAGGTGGGCCGCGTGGGTCGCCAGCTGCCAGCCGCTCTGTCCGGACACGCCGATGTAGGCGGCGCGGCCCGAGTCCACCGCGGCGGCGAGCGCCGCGCAGGTCTCCTCGTAGGGCACCTGCGCATCGAAGCCGTGCACCAGCCACAGGTCGATCGCGTCGGTGCCCAGCCTGGCCAGCGAGGCGTCCAGCGCCGCGAGCAACCTGCCCCGTCCGCTCACGCCGACGGTGGTGACGGCGAGCACCACGTCGGACCGCGGGATCACGTCCGGGATCAGGGTGCCCAGGATCGACTCCGCGTCGCCGTCACCGTAGATGTTCGCGGTGTCGATCAGCGTGCCGCCGGCGCCGACGAATGTCTCCAGTTCGGCCGCCGCCTCGTCGGCGTCGGTGTCCCGGCCCCAGGTCATGGTGCCCAGCGCGAGCCGGGACACCTGCAATCCGCTGCGACCGACTCGGCGTTGTTCCATGGGCATCAATCTACGTGCCGCGCCGGGCTGCTCCCGCGGCACACGCGGGGCCGTGCCGCGCACACCCGCCGGGCATTTGGCAGGATCAGCGTCATATCCGCGAAGGAGGCCCGGCATGCGTCTGGGGTTGTCGATGTCGTTGGCGTCGAGCGCGGCGGGGCTGCGCAACCAGGTCGAACTGGGCGTCGCGGCCGACCGTCTCGGCTACGACGTCGTGTGGGTACCCGAGGCGTACGGCGGTGACGCCGTGTCCGTCCTGGCCGCGATCGCAGCCCGCACCGAGCGCATCGGTATCGGATCCGCCGTGCTGCAGATACCGGCCCGCACGCCGGCCATGACGGCGATGACTGCCGCAGGCCTCGATGCCCTGTCCCGCGGCCGTTTCCGGCTCGGCCTGGGCGTCTCCGGGCCCCAGGTGTCCGAGGGCTGGCACGGCATCCGCTTCGCCGATCCGCTCGGACGGACCAGGGAGTACGTGCAGATCGTTCGTGACGCGCTGGCGCGGCGCCGCGTCACCGCCGCCGGCAGGCACTTCACGCTGCCGCTGCCGGACAGCGCCGGCAAGGCGCTGGTGCTCGCCCTGGAGACCGAGCGGCCCGAGGTTCCCGTATACCTGGCCGCCGTCGGCCCGAAAAGCATCGCGCTGACCGGCGAGATCGCCGACGGTTGGCTCGCCATCTTCTTCGACGCGCAACGCGGTGCCGAGCAGATCGCCACGGTGCATGACGCCGCGGCGCAGTCGGGCCGCGACCCGTCGGCCCTGGATATCGCCGTGCAGGTGCCCGTATCGATGGCCGACGATGCGCACCTCGCCGGCCAGCGGGTGCGCCCCTACGCCGCGCTCTACATCGGCGGCATGGGGTCGAAGAAGGTCAACTTCTATCACGGGATCGCCACGGCGATGGGATACGGCGAGCAGGCCGACGAGGTTCAACGACTGTTCCTGTCCCGCGACTACCCGGCCGCCGCGGCCGAGGTGCCGCAGGAGTTCCTGGACCGCACATGCCTCATCGGCACCGAGGCGGACATCGTCGCCGGGCTCGGGCGGCTCCGCGCCGCGGGCGTGACGACGGTCGGGTTGAATCCGATCTCGCTCCCGCTGCCGCAACAGGTGGAAACGCTGGAGCGGATCATGACACTGGCGCGCGGCGCCGGGCTGCTGGGCGGCTGACATGGGTTGCGTCATCCTCGTGCGTCACGGCCGATCCAGTGCCAACAAGCAGCACATCCTGGCCGGTCGCACACCGGGCGTCGGCCTGGATCCGACCGGCCTGGCCCAGGCCGAGCACCTGGTGGAACGCCTCGCGGAGAGCCGACTGACGGCGATCGTCTCGTCACCGATGGATCGCTGCCGCGCCACCGTGGAACCGCTGTCCCTCGCCCGCCGGATTCCCGTGACGATCGACGAGCGTCTCACCGAGGTCGACTACGGCCAGTGGACCGGGCGCTCGCTGGCCGAGCTGCGCAAGGAGCCGGCGTGGCACACCGTTCAGGACCAGCCGTCGGCCATGGTGTTCCCCGGCGGGGAGGGACTCGCGGCGGTGTCGGCGCGCGCCGTGGCCGCGGCGCGGGAGCACGGGGCCGCGGACGACGCCGCGGTGCTGCTGTGCTCGCACGGAGACGTGCTCGGCGCCGTCGTGGCCGATGCGTTGGGCATGCATCTGGATCTGTTCCAGCGGATCGTCCTGGCCCCGTCGTCGATATCCGTCATCCGCTACACGCCCACCCGCAGCTTCGTGGAGCGGCTGGGGGACACCGGGACGTTGGCCGGTGTCGGCGCAGCGCCGGACGGCGCCGGCGCCCCACAGGGCGGAGCCGTGCCCGGCGGCGACCCGGGCACGGCGCACGCCTGAAAACCCGCGCCGTCCGGCCGGTGGCCTAAACTCGACGGTGCCATGCGGCCGGAGCCGGAGCCTTGAAGCGTCAGGACCCGGTCACGCGTCGCAGTGTCGCGGCGATATCGATCCCCAGCTCGTAGGCTCGCCGACTGACTGCGTCCTTGAGCCACGAGCCGTGAATGAGGCCAAAGACGGTGACGTGAGTAGTAGCTACGCCTGACGATTGGAGCGCGTTGGCGTAGATGGCTCCTTCGGTCGCCAGCGGGTCCAGCGAGCACGTGATGATCGTAGCTGGCGCGAGGCCGGACAGGTCCGAGGTGAGCAGGTCGGCATACTTGGGCCGGGCTGTGCCGGCTCCGACGTAGGTATCCCAGAAGTACTCCATGGAGCGTCGTGTGAGGGAGTAACCCTCACCGAACTCGCGGTACGAGTCCGTGTCGAAGTCGCGTGTGACTACCGGATAGATAAGAAGTTGGTGGTCGACATGTGGCCCGTTTTCGTCGCGCGCTCTTTGTGCCAATGCGGCGGCGAGGTTTCCTCCTGAAGAGTCTCCGGCTACTGCCAAGAAGTCGCCTGACGCGCCGAGCTGCGCGCGATTGTTGTCGGCCCATACGAGCGCGTCATACGCGTCATTGATCGCCGCCGGGAATACATGCTCGGGTGCCAGGCGGTATGAGACGGACAACACCGCCATCCGCGCGTCGGATGCGAGGCGGCGCAGGACGCGGTCATAGTCGTCGAGGTTGCCGACGATCCATCCTCCGCCGTGGGTGAAGACGAGCAGCGGCAGCGAATCACCCGGCGAAGGGTGGTAGAGGCGGGCAGGTATCGACTGGGCTGTCCCCGGGATCTCGATATCCGTGACTTGCGCGATATCGACGGGCTCGCGCATGTCAACTACGCCGGCTGACATTGCTTCGCGCGCCTGCGCAGCGGTCATCTGCCAGAAGTCTGGTGCGGCCGGATCGGCCGCGTCCAGGAGTTCCCTTATGGACGGGTCGATGTACATGTCGGTCTCCTTCTTCTAGCTTGGTTGCCAATCGAGCTTCTATCGGTGCACCCAGGATGTGATGCGCAGCTTGTCGCCGCGGATCCATACATCCGAATACTCGACAGGGCTGTCCCCATACTCATACGAAGTTTGTTGCAGTAGTAACACCGGACTGCCGAGGTCGATCTTGAGCAGTTTGGCAACTTCGACGGAGGCGGTGACAGCCTGGAAGGTGCGCTGGACGGCGTCGATGCGTATCCCGTAGTCTTGTTCGAGCACGGAAAACAGTGGCTTGTTGGTGACGTTTGATGATTCGAGTCCCGGGCAACGCGCGGCAATCACGTAATTGTCCAGGACAAAAACTGGGACACCTTCGACGGAACGGACACGGCGGAAGGCGACGACTTGCGAAGTTTCGGAGTCAAGTTTTAGCCGCTTGCGCCCATCGAAGGAAACCGGCTCGACAGAGCGACGGATCACGGTGGTGTCGTAGGGCAGTCCGTCGCGGTCCAGTGCCTGGGACGTCGAGATGATTTCCTGCGCGAAGGTTTGCTCCAAGGTGTCGCCGCGGACGAACGTGCCGCGCCCTTGGTGCTGGACGAGTAAGCCTTCGTTGACCAGTGTCTGAACGGAGCGGCGCACGGTGCCGCGGGCGACGCCGAGCGATCGTGCAATTTCAGGCTCCGCTGGTAGCCGGAGATGCGATCGCCAACGACCGGTAGTCACGCGTTCGCGGATGAGTGCCGAAATCTGCTCATGCAGCGGCTTGGGGGAGTGATGACAGATGTGTCGCGCCAACCCGGCGAGGACGTCTGTCTCGGCGCGACCTAGGTTGCCAAGTGGACCCTCGGCGGGGGCGGGTGTGTCGTCGGTCTTCAGGGTTTCCACTCCGTTACCTCACCATGTCGAAGCTCGCAGACGCGACCTTGACGCTACCGGCCACTCTGTTGGCTGTCTCGCATCCTGTCGCGGTAGTAGTCAGGCAGGACGACGCCTGGTTTGCTGAAGTAAGCAGGCACATCTACTCCGCAGGTCAACAGAACATTTCCCCACGGGTCGAGTGCGCCGGTGCGCACGATGGCCTTCGCGCCAGCGGCGGCGCTGGTGAGCATGTCGACGTGCGGCAGGGTAGTGATCTCTATACCCGTCCACGTCGCGGCGAGCCAGTCGTGCAGCGGCTGGTTGTGTGAAGTAACGTCAACAGCTACGGTGACGCGCTCGACGATGAGTTCGCGACTGATCGCCGAAAGGACTGTTCGCAGATCAGGAATGTCCGCCTGGAGCGCGAGATCGATGCGCCACGCGTCGCGCGGCACGGGAAAGCCGGCGTCGACCACGAGTAGTCCGTCACCATGTCCGAGACAGGCGATTGCGTGCGAAAGGTCCGCGTTCAGAATACCGTTTCGTTTCATGTCAACTCCGTATCTGTAGGCGTCGTGAGTCGCGTGCTGACTCGAGACTCGGGTGGTGCAGCCGCTGCGACCACCTGCCTGACGATCCTGGCTGCAAGGCCGACACGTTCATGCCAAGCCAGTATCTGTTCATAGTCGACCATGCTGAACCTTAGCCCCGACCGCCGCCTGTGACAAGACGTCCATGGCAGCTAGAAACGCTATGACGATCCGAGGTCAACTGAAAATTCAGACTTGACGCAAGTCACATTGTTCATAATCATCTATGTCATCCACGGACGTCTGGCGTGGGCCTCAGAGCAGCTCAGATGGAGGTTGGCATGATGAACAGGTACAAGCGCCGATTGGTGCTCACGGCGATCGCGGGTGCTGCCGCACTCATGATCACAGCATGTGCGAGTGGTGGAACGTCCGCCACTACCGATTCTTCGGGGACTTCAGACGGTACGGCAGACTCATCTTCTTCGACTCCGAGTTCGTCGCAGCGCACAGATTCGAGCAGCTCGGAGATTTCCTCGGCTGCCACACCCGACACCTCGAGTTCGTCGACGGCGCCCACCGGTGAATCCGCAGCTTTGGAAGGGTTCACACTCGCGCCCTACATCGCCAAGCACGTCGCCGACGGAACCAAGCTCAACTTCGTGTACATCACCAACGACTTGTCCAGCTCGTACACGGCCGCCCAAAAGGCCGGCGTCGACAAGGCGGTCGCCGACCTGGACGTCAACGCAGAGCTTCAGGGCCCGCCGACGGGCAAGGCCGAAGACCAGGTCTCGCTAATCCAGACGCTAATTGCACAGAAAAAGGTGGACGGCATCGTCGTAGCAGCAGTGAACGTAGACTCGCTCAAACCTGTTATCCAACAGGCCTTCGACGCAGGTATCCCATTCGTGTCGGCGTTCACGGATCAGCCCAACTCGAAGCAGCTCGCCTTCGTCGGCGCGGACAACGAGAAATTTGGGCACGAGCTGGGCGAGCGATTCGCGAAGGCACTAGATGGCCAGTCAGGCAAGGTGGTAGCAGTCTCGGTCGATACTGCCGCTGGATGGTCGACCGCGCGGATGAAGGGCTTGAAGGAGGGCATGGCTTCGGTGAACTCAGGATTGGAGTTTGTGGGGCCGATAAACACTGGTATCGAACCGGGCCAAATGTATAACGCGATTCAGAACGCAATGACGGCCAACCCCGACGCGATCGGTATTGCCTCGGTGGATTGTTGCAGTGTCGATGGGGCCGCGAAGTGGGTCGAGAACCAGGGCAAGACGGGGAAGGTCCTGGTCACCGGAACTGACGCACTGCAACAGACCCTGGACTACATCAAGAAGGGTGTGATTCCGTTCGTCCTGAGCCAGGACCCAGTCGGTCAGGTATACACGGCGATCAGCCAGATCAAGGACTTTGTTACAAATGGGACGGCACCGCACACTTTGATCATGCCGGCACTTCTTGTCGATAAGACCAATGCCGACTCAGTCACTCCAGAAGGATGATGCAGGCTACCGCGCAGCTGGGTCCGGCGGCGGTGTCCGTCGCCGGACTCTGCAAGCGGTTCCCCGGAGTGCTGGCCCTCGATAACGTCGATTTGGACTTTCAGGCTGGCGCAGTCACAGCGGTGCTCGGCGAGAACGGTGCAGGCAAATCGACCATGATGAAAATCCTGGCCGGACTTCAGGCGCCCGACGGCGGAACGGTCCACGTACTCGGGCAGCTGGTGAGGGCGTTCACGCCAAACTCGCTGTTACATGAGTTTGGTGTTGCCCTGGTTCCACAAGAAATCGCGTTGTGCGCCGACCGGACTGTCGCCGAGAACATCCTCCTAGGACGCGAAGGTGGCATCATCCCGTCCCGCCGAAACATGGTGTCCGCCGCACGCACCCTGCTCGACGAGGTCGACGCCGACATAGACCCGCGTCAACGTGCAGGGTCACTATCCATCGCCCAGCAACAGATGGTGCTCATCGTGCGCGCGCTGGCGAGAGACTGCGAGATTTTGATCCTTGACGAACCGACTACGTCATTGACGCCCCATGAGGCAGGGAAGTTGTTTGGCGTCCTGACGCGCCTACGTGACAGAGGCACAACTATCATCTACGTATCACACCGCCTACCCGAGATATTTCAGGTTTCAGAGTTCATCCACGTATTGCGCGATGGTCGACATGTCACTTCGTTCCGCACCACAGACGTCGACACGCCAACGCTGATCACTTCGATGGTCGGCAGGAAACTCGCCGCCGTCACCTACGAGCGGCATGCCACAAGCCCCGACGTCCTCCTCGATGTGGCGAACTTGTCGGGGCCGGGATTCGACGGTGTTTCGTTCCAAGTCCACGATGGGGAGGTTGTCGGAGTCGCTGGGCTACCCGACTCTGGTAACAGCGCGCTTGTTGCGGCGCTGTTCGGTGCACGCCCGTCGACCGGGACTGTGACTCTCGTCGGAGAGAACCTCCACTTGCGCTCGCCGCGCGATGCCATGCGTGCTGGCATTGGATATGTGCCAGCAGAACGACGCTCCCAGGGACTGTTCCCGGACATGTCCGTTTACCAAAACGCGACGATTCTCGACGTCGCGGGCACATCCCGGTTCGGCATCTTGCGACCCGGGATGCTGCGCAAACTCGCCGAAGAGCGCCTCTCCGAGTACGACGTGCGCGGGCGGGCCACAGGCAGCATCGCGAAACTCTCCGGGGGCAATCAGCAGAAGGTCATCATCAGTCGTTGGATGGCCCGGAATCCCCGACTGCTCTTGCTCGATGACCCGACACGCGGAGTCGATGTCGGCGCGAAGGCCGAGATACACGACCGGGTTACGGCAGCGGCCAAATCCGGGACGGGTGTGCTCATGGCCTCCTCGGACCTACCCGAGCTGCTTCGAGTGTGCGACCGGATCGTGGTCCTGGCCAGAGGACGCGTCACCGGCATTGTCGCCAGGGCTGATGCCACAGAGGAGAAGATCATGACACTAGCCACGATACCGATTGACGGCACGACGCAACCGGTCGTCCCATCCGAAACCAGAGGGAAATCACATGGATACGCTGAGAACCAATCCAGCGCAGCTCGACACTGAGCGTGGGTCAGGAACGAACGCGATCCTCAATCGCCTCATCAACCAACGTGAACTCGGTGTCATTCTCGCCCTTGTGCTGCTGGCATTGTTCGGAGTTCTCGGCACGGATGGGTTCGCCTCCAGCGAAAACTTGCTCAATGTCGGGCAACAGGCATCCCTCATTGGCATCATGGCCGTCGGCGCGACTTTCGTCCTCGTGTCCGGCGAACTGGACCTGAGCATTGGATCCATCTATGTCTTGGCCACCATGGTCACCGGCATGATGTTGCAGCAGCAGGCTCACTGGGTTGCTGCAGTCGCTGTCGGGGTGGCCGTCGGTTGCCTGTGTGGGCTTGTCAACGGGGTCTTGACCGTAGCAATCGGCCTTCCGAGTTTCATCGTCACACTTGGCACTCTCAGCGTCTTTCGCGGAGTTGCACTTGTCATGACCAACGCCGCGCCCATCAGCCTGGATGCTAACACCGACAACATCACCCAGTTCGCATATCTTGGTACGGGGCGCCCATTCGGCATCCCCATGCAGCTGGTTTTTATGCTGGCGATAATGCTGATCGGCGGATTCGTGTTGCGGAGGACTCGCTTCGGATTCCACCTCTATGCTGTTGGGGGCAGCCGGGAAGCCGCCCGGCTGTGCGGTATACCCGCAGGCCGCATACGCGTGACCGCGTTCGTCATCCAAGGCGCATTGGCGGCGTTCGCAGGTATACTCGGCCTCGCCTTCTTACAATATGCGCAAGGAACCACTGGTACCGGCCTCGAACTCATCGTCATCACGGCAGTCATCATCGGCGGCACGGCCCTATTCGGCGGCTCCGGGACGATGCTCGGCACACTCGTCGGCGTCCTTCTGATCGCGACATTGCAGAACGTGCTGATTTTGGCGGGTATCTCTTCGTTCTGGCAGACCATCTCCATAGGTGTTGTCATCATTGCGTCCGTGGCACTCGACATGTGGGTCAAGGCACGGCGACGGACATGACGTCGCCATCGACCGAGAGGCAGGCAGTCGCCACAGCCACACCGCCGCGGATCGCCGTCGTCGGCAGCCTTGGGGCCGGACTCACCATGTGGCTTCGTCAGATGCCCGGCCTCGGCGAAACCGTTGGCGGAGCCGCCTTTCGTGTCGCGCACGGTGGTAAGGGTTCCAGCCAAGCGGTCGCGGCCGGAGCGTTCGTTGTCAGCCGCCCCAAAGTCGTCCCAAGTCTGGCCACTCGAGGTGAAATCAACCACCTACTTGTAGGCAGCACCGCAAGAATCGACCCATGAACTTGGTGGCCAACCACACCAACAGGCGACACCCGCAGACCCGCCCAGGAGGCCAGTGATGCCCGAGTACGCAGGAGACCGACCAGCCTCGCTGGCGCCATTTATCCAACACACCCGCATATCGGTAGGGATGACGCGAGCCGACCTCATCGAGCATTGCGAGCAGGCAGCCCGATATGGCTTCAATGCGGCCATGGTGCCGGCGTCTTGGCTGCCGTTGGCAGTCGATGTCCTCAAAGGCACCGGCATCAAGGTCGCCTCCGCCCTGGACTTTCCGACCGTCGGCGTCATGACGTCACGTGGGAAGGCCGAGGAAGCAAAATCCATCGCTGATTTCGGTGCCGCCCAGGTCGACATCGGCGTACAGATCGGCTGGCTGAAGAGCGGCATGGAACGCGAGTTCGTCAGTGACATTAGGGGCGTCGTCGACGCGGGCATTCCTGTGAAGGTCATGCTCGAGCTGCCTTTGCTTACGCACAAGCAACGCGACCGCGCCGTCGAATTGTCCATAGAAGCCGGTGCCGCGTACCTCAAGAACGCTTCTAGCGGCGCGGTCGAAACCGCAAGCCCGGAATCAATCTCATACCTTGTGCGCCAAGCGGCGGGCCGAGCGAAAGTCAAAGCATCCGGCAGCATTAGGACCACAGCGCAAGCGATCTCACTGCTTGGCGCCGGAGCGGACCTCCTGGGTACAAGTGCCGGGATCGACATCATCACGGGGTCCAGCAAAGATCTGTTGGATCAGTACTGATCCGACTCCGCGGGCGAACCAGCAAGTCCAACGGCGCACGCCTGAAAACCCGCGCCGTCCGGCCGGTGGCCTAAACTCGACGGTGCCATGCCTCGACAGATACACATCTTCCGCTCGCCCGAACGGTTCCTGGCGGGAACCGTCGGGCAGCCCGGCGAGCGCGAATTCTTCGTGCAGGCTGTGGACGGGAAGCGGATCGTGTCCGTGGCCTGCGAGAAGCAGCAGGTCGCGATTCTGGCCGATCGGCTGGGCTCGCTGATCACAGAGGTGGGGCGCCGGTTCGGGGCGCAGCCCGCGCAGGAGCCGAGCGTGTTGCGCCAGGCGGACCTGCTTCAGACCCCGGTCGAAGCTGAGTTCCGGGTCGGCACCATGGGTCTGGCCTGGGACGGAGCGGGCTCGCACGTGATCGTGGAGCTGCTGGCGCTCACCGACCAGGAGGTCGGCGAGGACGTGGTGCTGGAGGACAGGGACGACGCGCCGGATGCGCTGCGCGTATTCCTCACCCTGGCGGAGGCCCGCGATTTCGCCCAGCACGCTCAACGGATCGTGGCAGCGGGTCGTCCGCCATGTCCCCTGTGCGGCAATCCACTCGACCCCGAGGGCCATATCTGCCCCCGACTGAACGGGTACCACCGCGGTGCGGTCGTCTAGTTCCTCCCGCCTGGATGTCCCGCCCGTACCGGTCGCGCTGGCCCTGCTGGCCGACGGCGAGTTGACGCTGGATGGGCGGCTCGTCGAGTCGTCGAACAATGCCATGGTGGGGTCCGTCCAGCTGGACGGCGAACGACTCCGCTGCGTCTACAAGCCGATCCGTGGTGAACGGCCGCTGTGGGACTTCCCGCAGGGCCGACTGGCCGAGCGGGAGGTCGCCGCCTTCCTGGTAGCGCGCGCCGCGGGCTGGCAGGTCGCGCCTCCCACGGTGCTGCGCCAGGGGCCGTTCGGCACCGGGATGGTGCAGCAGTGGATCGACGGCGCGCGATCCGACCAGGCCGCCACCGTCTTCCCGGTCGGTGAGCTGCCGGCCGGCTGGCTCCCGGTGATGCACGCCGTGGACCCCGAGGACCGGCCGCTGGTGGTCGCGCACGCCGACACGCCGGAACTGGCAGCCATCGCCGTCTTCGACATCGTGGCGAACAACGCCGACCGAAAGGCATCGCACCTGCTCGTGGACCCGGCCGGCGCGCTGTACGGCGTCGACCACGGCCTGACCTTCCACACCGAACCCAAGATCCGCACGATCCTGTGGGGCTGGGCAGGACAGGCCATCCCGGAAATGCTGCTATCCGGCCTGCGGGCTCTCGCCGTGTCACTGCACGGAGCACTGGGCACCGAGCTCACGTCATACCTGTCCACCACGGAGGTCGAGTCGCTGGCCGCGCGAGTACGCGCGTTGCTCGCAGAGCCGGTCTTCCCGCTGCCGCCGGACGACCGCACCCCGATCCCTTGGCCGCCGCTGTGAGCGGGCCGACCGCAGGGGAACTTGCCAGGTTCCCGCGTGGTGCCGCGCGGATCCTGGGTGCCACGGCGCGCGCCATGGTCCTCGATCTTGCTGCAGCGGCCGGACGGGTCGCCGAGCAGGTGGGCGACACGGTCGCGGGGCGCAGCCGTGCGCTCGCCACCTTGCCGGTGCGGCTGTTGATCCTCTCCGACGAGTCGGCGGCTCCGCTGCTGGAGCCGGCCGCGGTGTCGGCAGCGCTGCAGCACGCCGACCGCGTCTTCACCGATGCGGCCGGGGTGCGGGTGCGCCTGGACGGCGTCACTACCGTGACCAGGCCGGCGCCGGCCGCCGTGCTCGACCCGCGGTCGAACCGGCGCCTGCTGCTCGACCTCGCGCTCGGCCGCGTCAACTTCCTGCTCGAACACCTGCCGCCACGCCCCGCCCTGTCCGTGGTGGGCGACCCGATCACCGTCGTCGTCGTGCGCACCATCAGCGGCCGGGTGACCGGCTGCTCGCTGGGAATGACCGCCGACTGGGTGATCGTCCAGGCGAGCCTGTTCGACGCGGCGAACGCGCGCAGCTACGACGAGACGGTGCTCGCCCACGAGCTCGGGCACGCCGTCAACCTGCCGCACGTGCGCGACCGCGCGAACCTGATGAACCCCGACTCGACGCCGCCGGACAAGATCCGCGGCACCGCCCTGCGCGGCTGGCAGGCCGCCGTCGTGGCGGCGAACCGACACGTGATCCCCCCGGCCTGACGCCGCGATGCACCCCGGCCGATAGGCTGGTCGGCGTGCGTCCCTGGCCCAGCCCCTCCGTCTCCCGCCTGCCCGAGACCCTGATCGGCACATTGCCGCCGCTGCGGCTCTACGACACGGCCACGCGCACGGTGCGAGACACCGCACCCGGCCCGACCGCACGACTGTACGTCTGCGGCATCACGCCCTATGACGCCACCCACATCGGCCATGCGGCAACGTATCTCGCGTTCGACTTGGTGAACCGGTACTGGCGCGCCCGCGGCCACGAGGTCGACTACGTCCAGAACGTCACCGACGTCGACGACCCGCTGCTGGAGCGCGCCGATCGCGACGGCGTGGACTGGCGGGATCTGGCCGCCGAGCAGATCGAGCTGTTCCGGTCGGATATGACGTCCCTGCGCATCATTCCGCCGGCGCACTACGACGGCGTGGTCGAGGCCATGGACGACGTCGCGGTTGCCGTGGCACGCCTGCTGGACTCGGGAGCCGCCTACCGCGTGGCCGACCCGGACTATCCCGACGTCTACTTCGACACCACGGCGACCGGCCGGTTCGGTTACGAATCCGGCTACGACGAACAGACCATGCTGCAGCTGTCCGCGGAGCGAGGTGGGGACCCGGATCGCGTCGGCAAGCGCCACCGGCTCGACCCGCTGTTGTGGCGCATGGCCCGGCCCGGGGAGCCCGCATGGGACTCACCGGTGGGCCGCGGCCGAGCCGGCTGGCACATCGAATGCGCCGTGATCGCGGTGCAACGCCTCGGCGGACGCATCGATGTGCAGGGCGGCGGGTCGGACCTGATTTTCCCGCACCACGAGTCGTCCGCGGCGCACGCGGAAGCGCTGACGGGCGAACACCCCTTCGCTGCGCACTACGTGCACGCCGGGATGATGCAGCTGAACGGCGAGAAGATGTCCAAGTCGCTGGGCAACCTCGCTTTCGTGTCGAAGCTGGTGGCCGCGGGAGCGGATCCCGCGGCGATCCGCGTCGCGCTGCTCTCCGGCTACTACCGGGACGACCGCGCCTGGTCGGACGAGTTGCTGGCATCCTCGGCGGCCCGCCTGGCGCGGTGGCGTTCGGCCGCCGAGCGGATCGGCGGCGACGCATCGGCGAGTATGACGCTGCTCGCGGCGGCGATCGCCGCCGACCTGGACACGCCGCGGGCGCTGGCCGTGCTGGACGACTGGGCTGCCACCGTCGGCCTCGACGGAGCCGGGATGGCCCGGGCCGCCGACGCGCTGCTCGGCATCCCGCTGCTGCCGTAGCGGGTCGTCAGCGGCCCTGGCCCGGCTTCGGATTGCGCCGCCGCAGGTAGCGCTGGAACTCCTCGGCGATGGTGTCCCCGGACATGGGCTCGATGGCCACCGCGGCGTCGTCCCGTTCCTGCAGCACCTTGATGTACTCCGCGATCTCCTCGTCCTGGCCGGCCAGCTCCGTCACCCGCGCCGTCCAGTCGTCGGCCTCGGTGGGCAGCGTGCCCACCGGCACCTCGATGTCCAGCGCCTCCTCGGTCATCCGCAGCAGTGCCAGCGTGACCTTCGGCGACGGCGAATCGGCGACATAGTGCGGCACCGCGGCCCACAGCGCGATCGTCGGAATCCCGGCGGCGATCGCCGCCGCCTGCAGTGCCCCGGTGATGCCGGTCGGTCCGTCATAGCTCGACTCGGACAGACCCAGCCGCGTGGCGGTCGCCTCGTCAGGCGCCGACCCGGTGATCTGGATGGGCGTGGTGTGCGCGACGTCGGCCAACAGCGCACCCAGCACGACGATCGTGGTCACCTGTGCGTCGAGTGCCATGGTGACGAGTTCCTCGCAGTAGCCACGCCACGCGAAGCTCGGCTCGATGCCATGAACCAGCAGCAGATCGTGCGACGCGAGCGGCAGCATGCAGGAGGTGATGCGGGTCGTCGGCCAGGTGAAGTTGCGGGTGACGCCGTCCGTGATGGTGATACTCGGCCGCGCCACCTGGAAGTCGTAGTACTTCTCGGGGTCGAGCTCGGCGAACGGCTCGGCGTCCCAGGTGAGCGCGAGGTGTTCGACGGCGGCGCTGGCCGCGTCGGCCGCATCGTTCCAGCCCTCGAACGCGGCCACCATCACCGGCGTGCGGTGGGGGCTCTGATTCGTCACGGTGCCAGCCTACGTGGCGGGCCGACTACCCTGGTCGGGTGACCACTGCGCCCGAAGACCTGATCTCCAGCCCGCAAGCCTCCCCGTCCCCGCTGCTCACGGCGATGGCGCAGCGGGTGATCGTGGCCGACGGCGCGATGGGCACCATGCTGCAGGAGGCCGATCCGACCCTGGACGATTTCGCAGGCCATGAGGGCTGCAATGAGATCCTGAACGTGACCCGCCCGGATATCGTCACCGCCGTTCACCGGTCCTACCTGGACGCCGGCGTGGACGCAATCGAGACCAATACGTTCGGGGCGAACCTGGCCAACCTCGGCGAATACGGCATCGCCGACCGCATCGCCGAACTGGCGCGGGCGGGCGCCGTACTCGCCCGCGCAGCCGCGGACGAGTACGCGAGCGCCGATTCCCCGCGCTTCGTGCTCGGGTCCGTCGGCCCCGGCACGAAGTTGCCCACCCTCGGCCACACCACATTCGCGGCGTTGCGCGACGCCTACGCCGAGCAGGTGCGCGGCATGCTGGACGGCGGTATCGACGCGGTGCAGATCGAGACGTCGCAGGACCTGCTGCAGACCAAGTCCGCCGTCATCGGCGCGAAGCGGGCGATGGCTGCGACGGGCCGCGCAGTGCCGCTACTGGTGCACGTGACGGTCGAGACGACCGGCACCATGCTGCTGGGCAGCGAGATCGGTGCGGCGCTCACCGCGCTGGAGGCGCTGGGCATCGACTCGATCGGCCTGAACTGCGCCACCGGCCCGGCGGAGATGAGCGAACACCTGCGCTACCTGTCACGGCATGCCCGGACCAACCTTTCGGTGATGCCGAACGCGGGGTTGCCCGCGCTCGGACCCACCGGCGCGGAGTATCCGCTGACGCCGGAAGAGCTGGCCGCCGCACTCGCGGGTTTCGTGACGGAATTCGGCACCAGGCTGATCGGCGGCTGCTGCGGCACGACCCCGGAGCATCTGCGCCAGGTGGTGGACGCGGTCCGTGGACTTCGGCCCGCGGCGCGGCGGCCGGAGTCGGAATCGAGCATCTCCTCGCTGTACCAGACGGTGCCGTTCCATCAGGACGCGTCGTTCCTGATGATCGGGGAACGCACCAACTCGAACGGCTCCCGCGCGTTCCGCGACGCCATGCTCGCCGGCGACTGGGACGGCTGTATCGACATCGCCAAGGCACAGAACCGGGAAGGTGCGCACCTCCTGGACCTGTGCGTCGATTACGTGGGCCGCGACGGCGCGCTCGACATGGCCGAATTGGCGGGCCGACTTGCGACCGCTTCCACCCTGCCGATCATGTTGGATTCCACGGAGCCTCCCGTGCTCCAGGCCGGACTGGAGCGGCTGGGCGGCCGGTCCGTCATCAACTCGGTGAACTTCGAGGACGGTGACGGACCGGGATCCCGGTTCGCCCGCGTGATGCCCATGGTGGTCGAGCACGGCGCCGCCGTGGTGGCCCTGACCATCGACGAGCAGGGCCAGGCTCGCACCCGCGATCACAAGGTGGCCATCGCGGAGCGGCTGATCGCCGAGCTCACCGGACAGTGGGGGATGTCCATCGGGGACATCGTCATCGACTGCTTGACGTTCCCCATCGCCACCGGGCAGGAGGAGACGAGGCGCGACGGGATCGAGACCATCGAAGCGATCCGCGAGATCAAGCGCCGCCATCCGGGCGTGCACACCACGCTCGGCGTTTCCAACATCTCGTTCGGGCTGAATCCCGCCGCCCGCCAGGTGCTGAATTCGGTTTTCCTTGCCGAGTGCGTGGCTGCCGGACTCGACTCGGCGATCGTGCACCCGTCGAAGATCCTGCCCATGGCGCAGATCCCCGACGAGCAGCGAGCGGCGGCGCTCGACATGGTGCACGACCGGCGCCGCGACGGGTACGACCCGCTCGCGGTGATCCTGGACATGTTCGAGGGCGCGACCGCCGCGTCCGCACGCGCCGACCGGGCCGCGGAACTCGCTTCGCTGCCACTGGAGGAGCGGCTGCAACGGCGAATCGTGGACGGCGAGAAGAACGGATTGGAGTCCGATCTGGACGAGGCGTTGCGCACGCGGCCTGCCCTGGAGATCATCAACGACACCCTGCTGGCCGGCATGAAGACCGTGGGGGAGCTGTTCGGCTCCGGCAAGATGCAGTTGCCCTTCGTACTCACCTCGGCGGAGGTCATGAAGACGGCGGTCGGGCACCTGGAGCCGCACATGGAGAAGGCCGATGCGGGCGGGAAGGGTGCGATCGTGCTGGCCACGGTGAAGGGCGACGTGCACGACATCGGCAAGAACCTGGTCGACATCATCCTGACCAACAACGGCTACACCGTGCACAACATCGGCATCAAACAGCCCATCAGCGCCATCCTGCAGACGGCCGAGGAGAAGGACGCCGACGCCATCGGCATGTCCGGCCTGCTGGTGAAGTCGACCGTCGTGATGCGCGACAACCTGGCCGAGATGAATACCCGTGGGGTGTCCGAGAAATACCCGGTGCTGCTCGGCGGCGCGGCGCTGACCCGCGCGTATGTCGAGAACGATCTGGCCGACCTGTTCAGCGGCTCAGTGGCGTACGCGCGCGACGCGTTCGAGGGACTGCGCCTGATGGACCGCGTCATGGCGAAGAAGAAGGGGCTCGTCTCCGGACAGGAGGACGCCGCCGCCCTGGCCAAGATCGCCGAGCGCAAGGCCCGGCACGAGCGCAGCGCCCGCATCGCCGCCGATCGGCGCGCCACGGCCGTCGTCGAAGAGGTCCCGGAGAGGTCCGCCACCGCGATCGATAATCCCGTCCCCGAGCCGCCGTTCTGGGGGAGGAGGACGGTCAAAGGCATTGCGCAGGCCGACTTCGCGGCCCTGCTGGACGAACGCGCCCTGTTCCTGGGCCAGTGGGGGTTGCGCGGACAGCGCGGCGGCGACGGACCCAGTTACGAGGAGTTGGTGGAGACCGAGGGCAGGCCGCGGCTGCGCATGTGGCTCGAGCGCCTGGCCACGGACCGGATCCTGCGCGCCGCCGTGACCTATGGCTATTATCCCTGCGTCTCCGACGGCGACAGCCTCGTGGTGCTGTCGGAGCGGGATCCGGCCGCCCCGGAGCTCTGCCGGTTCACGTTCCCGCGCCAGCAACGTGACAAGCACCTGTGCCTGGCCGACTACTTCCGGCCGCGCCACACCGGCGAGGTCGATGTGGTGGCGTTCCAGTTGGTGACCATGGGTCCGGCGATCTCCGAGTTCACGGCCGAGCTGTTCGCCGGCAACAAGTACCGCGACTATCTCGAGGTGCACGGCTTGTCCGTGCAGCTCACCGAGGCGCTCGCCGAGTACTGGCACCAGCGGGTGCGCTCCGAGTTGCGGTTCTCCGACGGCACCAGTGTCGGTGACGAGGACTCCAAGAACGTTGCCCGCTTCTTCGATCTGGATTTCCGCGGCTGCCGGTACTCCTTCGGCTACCCGGCCTGCCCCGACGTCGCCGAGCAGGTGAAGATGGTTCCGCTGCTCGTGCCCGAGGCGATCGATGTGCAGCTCTCCGAGGAGTTCCAGTGGCACCCGGAGCAGTCGACGGCGGCCGTGATCACCCACCATCCGGAGGCCACCTACTTCGCGGCACGGTAGGCGGCGGCGCGATCCGTCGAGTATGACGTTGCCCACCGGCGAGCCCGCCCGGATGGCGGCGGGCGGGTCCGCGGTTACGCTCGATGCGACACGCATGCGGCACGAATCGGGGTAGACGGTGGCGGACGACACGGAGCAGCGAAGCCTTCAGGCAGTTCTCTTCGACATGGACGGCACGCTGATCGACTCGGAGAAGTTGTGGACGCTGGCCCTCGTCGAGGTCGCCGGCGAACTCGGCGGGACCCTCTCGCCGGAGACCCGCACTGCCATGGTGGGCACCGATCTGGTCAGTTCCGTGCAGATGCTGCTCGCCGACATCGACTCCGACGCGGAGCTGGACGTGGTGCGCCGATTGCTGGTCGATGCGACCGCGAAACACTTCGCCACCTCGATCGAGTGGCGACCCGGTGCCCAGCGGCTGCTGCACGAGGTGCGTAGCGCCGGCCTGCCGGCGGCGCTGGTCACCTCCACGCACCGCAACCTCACCTCGGCCGCACTCGAGACGATCGGCCGGGGCAATTTCGATGTGATCGTCTGCGGCGACGACGTGACGCATACCAAGCCGCACCCGGAGCCGTATCTCACGGCGCTGGCCGACCTGCACGTGGATGCGGCGCGGTCGGTGGCGATCGAGGATTCCCCGGCCGGTTCCACGTCGGCCGCCACCGCAGGGCTGGCCACGCTGGTGGTCCCGTTGGAAGTGCCGGTGAAGCCGGCGCCGGGGCTGACGATCGTGGCCAGCCTGGATGGCGTCACCCTCGATACCCTCCGCGGCCTGCTGCAACCTGGCGGGTAGTCGGTCTCGTGCGATACGCGCGGGGCGCTCTCTTTACGGGGCGGCGGTCATGAACAGAGCTGCGAACCTCGCTGAGGCCCTGCGGCGCGCGGATCCGGGCATCAACGTCGAGTTGCGACCGGTTCAATTCGATGAAAACCTCACGGATCTTGAAGTCGATGGGGGAGACTGGTCGCTGTACATCGTGGTGGCGCCCGTCGCTGACTCTCAGGTAGTTCTCCTCGACGATTTCCGCTTTGAAGATGTCACCGTGACGCGGTCCTCGCATCCGTGCCGGATTCGGTATGTCTGGGGCCGCCGCGATTCGATGCTCGCGGTCACCATGGAACAAACCGCACGTCCTGCTGTCCGGAACAGGATGGACACATGATCACGGACATCGAAACGGCTCAGGCTCCGCATGGTTGGTCGCTGAGCAGGGACTTCGAGCACGAAGTACGACTCTCAGGCGGAAGGGTCGCGGACCTCAAGAACCTGTACGGTGTCGACTTCGTCCGCCTTGGGACCTCGACAGTGGAGCTGGCGATGAGCGATGAGTCATGCGCGAACCCTGTCGTGCTCCTGTGGAGTGAGCTGTCTTACCTCAACGTGGAGACCCTCGGTCCGATCCGACCTGCCAATGATGGGCGCGTTGGAATCATCGGGGTACGCCTGATGGGGGACGACAACGACGACATCGAGTTCGAGATTGAGCTTGATTGGTTGCGCATCTCACTGCGCGCACGGGCGTTCCACGTCGTTGGGCCGGTGTGATCCGTCCTGCGTGACATGCCGGAAGACGACGATTTCCGGCGGTCGTCAGCGCGCTACCGGGGCACGACGGTGACTGAGCAGCGGATTCCTGGAGCGCGACTCAGGCGCGCGTCGGCCGTGAGCAGCGAACAGTCGAGCGCCTCGGCCAGCGCAACGTAGCCAGCGTCGTAGGCGGACAGGTTGGCTCGCAATTGCCACACTCGGTCGAGAAGGCCGTGCACTGGGTAACGCGCAACGGCCAGTCGGCGCCAGACGTCCAGCGCCGACCATCCGTCCTGTTCGCTCATGACGCCAGCGAGGACCCGTCGGCGCAGTGAACTGGCGACTTCGGAGTCGATGAGATGTGGCACGTGGACTTGCTCAGCGCCGAGCGTTCGGCGCGCCGGTCCGTCGTTGAGCAGCCCCGACACCGCCGCGGAGGCGTCGACGACGATCATCGGTGGGCGCGTTCGCTGTCCAGATCGTCGGCGATCGAAGCCACCTCGACGGCGAGGTCTGGCAACCGTGCCAGCAGTGCAGGGTTGTCCGCCCGCCGTGACACCTCGGTCAACTCACGAACGGCGACGGCACCGACCGAAGTCGCATCCGCTTCCGCCAAGCGCTGGAGACGTCGCACGACCTCGTCAGGGACATTACGCAGATACAACGTCTTCATGTTGCACAATGCTAGCAGTTGCGTTGCAGTCGCGCGAGAAAGGTCCTCGGTGGTCGGACCGGTGGGCGCTAGGCAGCGGTGGGACGGCTTACGTCAGGAATCGGTCGCAACGGCGACGACTGCGGCGCTCATGGCGGGCAGCGTCATCGCCGCGCCGCCATCATGCAGCCGTGCGCCGGGGTCCGTGGACACGGCGACCGACCAGGGTGTGGATGCGGTGGGCGCACCGAGCGGCACGACTCGAGCTCGCGACGAGAGGTTCGCGGCGACCGTGACGCCGCCTCGATGGACGACGATCCAACGGTCGTCGTCGCGGGTCTCCACGCGAAGGTCGCGCCACGGATCCGTGACGATGCCCGGGTGAGACCGGCGCAGTCTCAGCAGGTCTCGATACAACGAGAGCATCTCGGCGTGCTCGCCCGCGCCGGTCTCGGCCCAGTTCAGCTTCGCGCCCTCGAACGTCGCCGGGTCCTGCGGATCGGGGACCAGCGAGGCATCCCAGCCGTGCCGGGCGAACTCCTGGAACCGGCCGGCGCGCGTTCTCTCAGCCATGTCCGGTTCCGGATGCGAGGTGAAAAACGGCCACGGTGTGGACGCCGCCCACTCCTCGCCCATGAACAGCATCGGGGTGAACGGCGCGGTGAGCAGCAGTACGGCGGCAACGGCCTGAGCTCGCCAGCCGGCCTGCTGGGCGAGTCGATCCCCGGCCGCCCGGTTGCCGATCTGGTCGTGGTCCTGGATGCAGGTCACCAGGCGCCAGGGCGGCGTCACCGCCGTGTCGATCGGCCGACCGTGCGTCCGTCCGCGGAACGCCGAGTACGTGCCGTCGTGGAAGTAGCCCCGCCGAAGTACCTTGGCCAGCGCCGACAGGGGAGCGAAATCCGCGTAGTAGCCGGATGTCTCGCTGGTGACGGCGACATGCAGGGCATGGTGTACGTCGTCGTTCCAGGCGGCCGCGAGACCGATGCCGCCGCGGTCGCGGGGCGTGACGAGCCGTGGGTCGTTGAGATCGGACTCGGCGATGAGATGCAGTGGCCGCCCGAGTTCCGCGGCGAGCCGGTCGATACCGGCAGCCATGTCCTCCAGCAGCGTGAGCGCGCGGCTGTCGCGGAGCGCGTGCACGGCGTCCAGCCGCAGCCCGTCCACGTGATAGTCGGTGAACCACATGCGGGCGTTGTCCAAGATGTAGCGCCGCACCTCGTCGGAGCCCGGCCCGTCCAGGTTCACCGCCGCGCCCCACGTGTTCGAGGCGTCATCGCGCAGATACGGCCCGAACTCGGGGAGATAGTTGCCAGAGGCGCCCAAGTGGTTGTAGACGACATCCTGGATCACCGCCAGGCCGCGGGCATGGCACGCGTCCACGAACCGCTGGTAGCCGGCCGGCCCGCCGTACTCCTCGTGCACGGCGAACCACAGGACGCCGTCATACCCCCAGTTCCACTGCCCGTTGAAGGCATTGACCGGCAGCAGCTCGACGGTGTCGACGCCCAGCTCGACCAGATGGTTGAGCTTCCGCGCCGCCGCATCGAACGTTCCCTCCCGGGTGAACGTACCGACGTGCAGCTCATAGATCACCGAACCTTCCAGCGGTCGGCCGGCCCACGCGGCGTCGGTCCAGCGATGACGCGACAGGTCGACTGTGCGCGAGCGCTCATGCACGCCGCGCGGCTGGCGCCGAGATCGCGGATCGGGCCGCACCTGGCCGCCGTCGATCCGAAAGCCGTAGTCGACATCGTCCGCCGGGCAATCGGCGTCGACGACCCACCAGCCGCCGCCTGCAAGGTCCATCACGAGATCCTCGGCAGCGGCACCGGTGCCCAGCGACAGCGTCATGCGTGCCGCGTTCGGTGCCCACACCCGGAACTCCGTCATACCTGCCACCGTAAAGGCCGGGGGCGGAAACGGGCGACCGTGCCGCCGCTCACGCTCGGCCACCTCGGTCGCTTCTGCGGTGACGTCAGCCGCCCAGCAGCAGTAGTGCGACGGGGTAGCGGTGCAGCAGGTGGTCGACGTCCACTGCCGGGGCAGAAACCGCGCCGCCCTCGGCACGCAGGCCGACATGGAAGACCCGCCCGGTCAGCGCGTCCCGCCAGGTCCCGTCGGGCAGCGCGAGGCGGGTGTCCGCCCAGCCACCGCGCCGCGCCAGCCCGACCGGCAGCCGTGTGGCCACGGTGACCGCGCCGCCACGATCGAACGCCAGCACATGGTCGGCAGCCGGGCCGGAGGCCGTCACCGGTCGGTAGCCGGTGAACAGCTCGGGCCGGTCGCGTCGCGCCCGCAGCGCGCGCGAGGTGACCAGCAGCTTCACCATCCCCGTCCCGTCGATCGGCGGCAGCCGGCCGTCGTCCAGGCTGGTCAGCAGGTCTGCCGCGCCGCCCGGTGTCAGGGCGTCGAAGGGACGGCGGTTGTCCGGGTCGACCAGGTCATTGCTCCACAGCTCCGTACCCCGGTACACGTCCGGCACGCCGGGCACGGTCAGCTGAACCAGCTTGGCGGCCAGTGAGTTCGACCAGCCGGCCGCCCGGATGCGGTCGGCGAACGCGGTGAGCTCGGTATGGATGACGCCGTCCTCGTAGCAGGCGTCAACCAGGCGGTGCAGCTTTTCCTCGAAGGCGGCATCGGGGTCGATCCAGCCGGTGGAGTCACCGGCCTCCCGCGCGGACTTCTCGGCGTAGGCGTGCAATCGGTCTGCCTCGATCGGCCAGGCGCCGACGGCCGTCTGCAGCAGCAGATTCGCCAGTGCCGGATCGGGAAAGCGCAGCCGGCCGATCCAGTCCGTCACGGCGGCCGTCCATTCGTCGGCGACCTCGGCGAGTACGTCGATCCGGGCGCGCACGTCCTCCCCGCGTTTGGTGTCGTGCGTCGACAAGGTCGTCATCGAACGAGGCCAGGTCGCGAGCCGACGTTCGATCGCGGCATGGAAAGCGGCGACCGAGACGCTGAACACCGACGGGTCGCCGCCGACCTCGGTCAGCGAGGTGAGCCGGGGATAGCGGTAGAAGGCGCAGTCCTCGACGCCCTTGGCCATGACCGAGCCGGACGTCTGCTGCAACCGGATCGCGAACTCTCCGGAGCCGTCACGGGCGGCGGCCTCGATCGTGTCGAACTCCGCGGCCAGCTCCGGCCGGCGGTCGCGGGCCCTGCGCAGCGCGGCCGTCAGCTCCGGATCGGCTGCGGGATCGTACGTGCGGTACACGGCGAACCCGGCCAGCAGTTCGGCGACCGCGTCGATGCGCCGCCGTCGCAGGCCGTCACCGCCCGCCTCGGCCGGAGGCAGGAGGCGCGCCAGGCGGCGGACTTCCGACCCCAGGATTCCATCGGCCACCGCGCGCTTCGTTGCGTGCACCAGGTCGGGCCAGCTGCCGGCATAGCCGGACGTGAGCGCGGGCTCGCCGGCCGGATCGACCAGCACGCGGTCGATCAGACCCAGCGCGTCGTAGCCGGTGGTGCCGGCGCAACGCCAGTCGGACGGCAGCTCCTCACCGGGCTCGAGGATCTTCTCCACGACGGTGTAGCGCCCGCCGGACAGCTTCGCGAGCGCGGCCAGGTAGCCGGCAGGGTCGGCCAGTCCGTCCGGATGGTCGACCCGGAGCCCGTCCACCCAGCCCGCGTCGATCCAGTGCCGGATCTCGTGATGCGAATCCCGGAACACCGCCGGGTCCTCGACCCGGATGCCGGCCAGCGAGGAGACTGCGAAGAACCGGCGGTAGTTGAGCTCCGTGTCGGCCAGTCGGAAGTTCACCAGCCGGTAGTGCTGCCGCTCGTGGACCGCCGCCGCCGAGTCCTCCGGCGGCGCGCTGTCCGGTGCCAGCGGAAAGGCGTGCTCGTAGTACCGCAGCTCGCCCACGTGCCGGTCCACGCGCAGGGCCGCGAGATCCTCGTCGCCGTCGCCCAGGATCGGGATCAGGACCTTGCCGTCGCCCGCATCCCAGTCGACGTCGAACGCCGCGGCGTACCTGGATGCTCGACCGTGGGTCAGCAGATCGCGCCACCACACCGAGAGCAGGGGAGAGGCCACGCCGACGTGGTTCGGCACGATGTCGACAAGAACGCCGATGCCGCGCGCGTGCGCGGCATCGGCAAGCGCGGCCAGGCCCTCGCGGCCGCCGCGGGACGCATCTGTGCGACCGTGATCGATCACGTCGTATCCGTGATCGGATCCCGGCTCAGCCTCCAGCAACGGAGAGCAGTAGACCCAGTCGGCGCCCAGGCGGTGCAGATACGGGACCATGCGGGCGGCGTCATTCAGAGTGAATCGTGGTGTGATCTGAAGCCGATAGGTCGCCGCAGGAACCATGGAGCGCAGCCGACCGGGGCCGGTTGACGACCGGCCCGAGGGCTGCGTCATAGCTGGTTCCTCCTCTACTCGCCGCCGCTCTGCTGGATCGCCGGCGGAACATCGGGCACGTCCGCGGCCGGCGGCGTGCCACGCTCCTCCGGCCGGGTGTCGGCGGGCACCTCCTGCAGTACCACCGTGCCACGGCCGGCGACCCGGACCGACTGCTGCGGGAGGTGCCGCTGTTCGTCCTCGTCGATCCCTGCCGTGTCGATGACGGTGTTCCACGCCGCGCCGTACTCCTCCGGGGGCAGGGCGAACTCCAGCGCGTCGTCGTGCGCGTTGAACAACAGCAGGAACGAATCGTCCACGATCGACTGGCCGCGTTCGTCGGTTCCGCGGATGCCGCGGCCGTTGAAGAAGACGGCGATCGATCGACCGAAGTCGGCGTCCCAGTCCGCGTCGGACATCACGTCCCCGGACGGGGTCATCCAGACGATGTCCGGCAGCGGCTCGCCCTGCCCCCGTTTGACCGGCCGGCCGTCGAAGAACCGCCGGCGACGGAAGGTCGGGTGATACCGCCGCAACCGGGCCACCGACGCCGTGAACTCGATCAGGTCCGAGTCGGCGCCGGCCCAGTCGACCCAGGTGAGAGGCGAGTCCTGGCAGTACGCATTGTTGTTGCCCTGCTGGGTGCGGCCGAGCTCGTCGCCGTGCGAGATCATCGGCACGCCCTGGCTCAGCAGCATGGTGGCCAGGAAATTTCGCTGCTGCCGGGCTCGCAGCGCCATGACCGCCGGGTCGTCCGTGGGCCCCTCGACTCCGGAGTTCCAGGAGCGGTTGTCGTCGGTGCCGTCGCGACCGCCCTCCCCGTTGGCGTCATTGTGCTTGCCGTTGTACGAGACCAGGTCGGCCAGGGTGAAACCGTCATGGGCCGTGACGAAGTTGATCGAGGCCACCGGTCGGCGCCCCGACTCCTCGTACAGATCGGCCGAACCGGTCAGCCTCGCCGCGAACTCGCCCAGTGTCGCCGGTTCGCCCCGCCAGAAGTCGCGCACCGTGTCGCGGTACTTGCCGTTCCACTCCGTCCAGCGGGGCGGGAAGTTGCCGACCTGATAGCCACCGGGGCCGACGTCCCACGGCTCGGCGATCAGCTTCACCTGGCTGACCGTCGGATCCTGCTGCACCAGTTCGAAGAAGCTGGACAGCCGGTCCACGTCGTAGAACTCCCGCGCCAGCGTGGCGGCCAGATCGAACCGGAATCCGTCCACGTGCATCTCGGTGATCCAGTAGCGCAGGGAGTCCATCAGCAGCTGCAGGGCGTGCGGGGAGCGCACGTTGAGCGAGTTTCCGGTGCCGGTGTAATCGCGGTAGTACTGCGGGTCGTCGTCCATCAGCCGGTAATAGGCGGGGTTGTCGATGCCGCGGAACGACAGCGTCGGCCCGAGCTGGTTGCCCTCGGCCGTGTGGTTGTAGACGACGTCCAGGATCACCTCGATGCCGGCGCCGTGCAACGCCTTGACCATCGACTTGAACTCCTGCACCTGACCACCCAGCGCGCCGGATGCGGAGTAGGCATGGTGCGGCGCGAAGAAGCCGATCGTGTTATAGCCCCAATAGTTGGTCAGTCCCCGGTCCAGCAGATGCTGATCTTGGATGAACTGGTGAACCGGCATCAGTTCGATGGCCGTCACGCCCAGGCGGTTCAGGTGGTCGAGGATCACCGGGTGCGCCAGCCCCGCGTACGTGCCGCGCATCTCCTCGGGCAGGTCCGGGTGCGCGGCCGTCAGCCCCTTGACGTGCGCCTCGTAGATGACGGTGTCGTGGTACCAGGCGCGCGGCCGGGACTCCCCGCTCCAGTCGAAATACGGGTTGATCACCACCGCCTTGGCCATGTGCGGAGCGGAATCCGTCGCCTCGATCGCGTCGGCACGGCCCGCGGCGTCCGCGTATCCGACCGGGTAGGAGAACAACGACGGGTCCCAGTCCGGGTGACCGTCGATCGCCTTCGCGTACGGGTCGAGGAGCAGCTTCGCCGGATTGCAGCGCAGGCCGCGGGACGGGTCGTAGGGCCCGTGCACCCGATAGCCGTACCGCTGGCCCGGCAGCACGCCGGGCAGGTAGCAGTGCCAGACGAAGCCGTCCATCTCCGGAAGCGTGATGCGGGTCTCGGCGCCGCCCTCATCGAACAGGCACAGCTCGACGCGCTCGGCGATCTCGCTGAACAGCGAGAAATTGGTGCCGGAACCGTCGAACGTCGCACCCAGCGGGTACGCCTGTCCAGGCCAGATCTCCACACATGCTCCTGTCATCGGGCCGACCGGCCGCGGGACGTCGGCCCGTCCGGGCGGGGCCGCACAGTCCACCACACTAGCCACCCGCCGAGCGGCACGCCGTCGTGTCTGCGTGCTGATCTACCCTGCAAGGGTGCCCGACCCGACGACCTACCGACCGGCTCCCGGGGCCATCCCCACCTCGCCCGGTGTGTACAAGTTCCGCGACCCGGACCGCCGTGTGATCTACGTGGGCAAGGCGAAGAACCTGCGCCAGCGCTTGAATTCGTACTTCGCGGACCTGGCGAACCTGCACCCGCGAACCGCGCAGATGGTGACGACCGCCGGCTCGGTGGAATGGACGGTCGTCACCAACGAGGTCGAGGCGCTGCAGCTCGAGTTCACCTGGATCAACGAGTTCAATCCGCGGTTCAACGTCCAGTTCAAGGACGACAAGTCGTACCCGGAGTTGGCGGTCACCGTGGGGGAGAGGTTCCCCAGATTGCAGGTCACCCGCGGCCCGCACAAGAAGGGCACCATCTACTTCGGACCGTACGCCCATGCCTGGGCCATCCGGGAGACCCTCGACCTGCTGCTGCGGGTGTTCCCGGCACGCACCTGCTCGCAGGCCGTGTTCCGGCGGGCGCAACGGACCGGGCGCCCGTGCCTGCTCGCCTACATCGGCAAATGCTCGGCGCCCTGCGTGGGCTGGGTCTCCGAGGAACAGCACCGGAAGATCGTGGACGACTTCTGCGATTTCATGTCGGGACAGACGCGCCCGTTGATCCGGCGGCTGGAGCGCGAGATGGCCGAGGCTTCCGACGCGCTCGACTTCGAGCGTGCGGCCCGGCTGCGCGACGACCTCTCCGCCGTCCGCAAGGCCATGGAGAAGCAAGCGGTGGTGCTGCCGGACGGCACCGACGCGGATGTGGTGGGGATCCACGGCGACGAGTTGCAGGCGGCCGTCCAGGTGTTCCATGTGCGCGGCGGCCGGATCCGCGGCCAGCGCGGCTGGATCGTCGACATTCCCGTTGACGGTGACGACCATGACGAGGATCCGGCGGAGGCGCCGGCTGCCGGGGCATCGGACGACCGCGGCGCGGTCGCGCATCTTCCGGTGATCGTGAAGGACTTCCTGCAGCAGTTCTACGGCGGCCGGAGCGCCGACGACGGCGCCACCGCCGTCCCCCGGGAGATCCTGGTGCCGGTGCTGCCCGTGGAGCACCGCGAACTGGCCGATTGGCTGTCCGGCCTGCGCGGCGCGCGGGTGTCGCTGCGGGTGCCGCGCCGGGGCGACAAGCGGGCCCTGGCGGCCACGGTGCAGGCAAACGCCGCCGAGGCGTTGCGCATCGGCCGGCTGCGCCGCGCGTCCGATCTGACCGCCCGGTCGGCGGCGCTGGACGAGATCGCGGCGACGCTCGGGATGGATACGAGTCCGTTGCGCATCGAATGCATCGACATCTCGCACGTGCAGGGCACCGACGTCGCAGCATCGCTCGTGGTGTTCGAGGATGCGCTGCCGAAGCGCAGCGACTACCGGCGGTTCACGATCAGGGACCGCCCCGGCGACGACGTGGCATCCATTGCCGAGGTGGTGCGGCGCCGATTCGCGCACGGCGACGGTTCGGCGCCGACCGGCGAGCCGGAGGGCGGCATCGATCCGGAGACCGGCCGCCCGCGCCGGTTCGCCTACCCGCCGCAACTGCTCGTCGTGGACGGCGGAGCGCCGCAGGTCAACGCGGCCGCCGCGGTCCTCGCCGAACTGAACATCGCCACGATCACCGTGTGCGGGCTGGCCAAGAGGCTGGAGGAGGTGTGGCTGCCCGGCCAGGACGATCCGGTGATCTTCCCGCGCACCAGCGAGGCGCTGTACCTGTTGCAGCGCCTGCGCGACGAGGCGCACCGCTTCGCCATCACGTTCCATCGCGCCAAGCGGTCGAGGAGCATGACGACCTCCGCACTGGACTCGGTTCCCGGTCTCGGGGATGTCCGCCGCAAGGCACTGCTGAAGCATTTCGGGTCGGTGAATAAGATCCGGCAGGCCGACGCCGAGGAGATCGCCACCGTTCCCGGCATCGGGCCGGCGACGGCCGCCGCGATCGTCACGGCGCTGGCGTCCGCGCGGTAGCGGGCGGCCTTCCGGCACTGGCAGGATCACAGTGTGACCGCCGCCAATGCCCCCGACCGTGAGTCCGGCACCGACTCCCCGGCTGCCGAGACACCCGCAGCCGACGCGAATCCGGGCATCGAAGTGGTGGTGATCTCCGGCCTGTCCGGCGCCGGTCGTTCCACTGCGGCTCGCTGCCTGGAAGACCTGGGCTGGTTCGTCGTCGACAACTTGCCCGCCGAGCTCATCGGCACCATGGTCGATCTGGGCGCCCGTACCGGCGGTGCGGTCCAGCGGATGGCGGTGGTCCTCGACGTGCGCGCCCGCGTGTTCACCGCGGACCTTGCCGGCGTGATCAAATCCTTGGACGCCGGCGGCTATCGACCGCGGGTGCTGTACCTGGATGCCAGCGACGCGGCTCTCATTCGCCGGTACGAGGCCAACCGTCGGGCCCACCCGCTGCAGGGGGAGGGCCGCCTGGTGGACGGGCTCGCCGCCGAACGGGCACTGCTGGGCCCGCTGCGGCACGAAGCCGATCTGGTGATCGACACCAGCGAACTATCCGTTCACGACCTTCGAGATCGCATCACCGACGCCTTTCCACAGGTCAAGCCGACATCGTCGATGACGATCCTGTCCTTCGGCTTCAAGTACGGGCTGCCGCTCGACGCGGATCTCGTCATCGACATGCGATTCCTGCCCAACCCGTACTGGGACCCGGAACTGCGCCCGCTCAACGGCACCGACCACCCGGTGTCCGAGTACGTGCTCACCAGGCCCGGTGCGCGCGAGTTCATCGATCGCTATGTGGATCTGCTCGACCTCATCGGGGACGGCTTCGAGCGGGAGGGCAAGCGGTATGTGACGTTGGCGGTCGGCTGCACCGGTGGCAAACACCGCTCCGTGGCGGTGGCCGAGGAGATCGGCCGCCGGCTCGCCGGGCAGGGCCGTAGCGTCACGGTGGTGCACCGCGACCTGGGTCGGGAGTGACAGCGCCGTGGACGCGTCGCAGACACCGGGTATGACGCCGCCCCGGGCACAGTCGCCCCACCGGCTGAAGGTCGTCACCGTCGGGGGTGGGCACGGCCTCTACGTGATGTTGCGGGCGCTGCGCCGGCTCGACGTGGAGATCACGGCTGTGGTGACCGTCGCCGACGACGGCGGCTCATCGGGCCGGCTCCGGCGCGACCTGCCCGGGATCCTTCCGCCCGGCGACCTGAGAATGGCGCTCGCCGCACTGGCCGACGAGACCGGCGACGGCGAGTTGATCGGACGCACCTTCCAGCACCGGTTCAGCGGCCAGGGGGCGCTCACCGGCCACCCGGTGGGCAACATCCTGCTGGTCGGGCTGGCCGAAGTCCTGGACGACCCCGTGGCCGCGCTGGATGCGGCCGGGCGGATGCTGGGTGCCTGCGGCCGTGTGCTGCCCATGGCGTGCCAGCCGCTGGACCTGATCGCGGACGTGACCGGCCTCGACGAGGACCCCGCCGCCGTCCGGCAGATCCGCGGGCAGGTGGCGGTCGCGGCCACGCCCGGCGTCGTCCAGAGCGTGCGCCTGACCCCGCCGGACGTACCCGCCTGCGCGGAGGCGCTGGAGGCCATCGCGCAGGCGGATCTCATCACGCTCGGTCCCGGATCGTGGTTCACCAGCGTGTTGCCGCACTTGATGATCCGGCAGCTGGCCGACGCGATCGTCGCGGCCTCGGCCCACCGCCTGCTGGTACTGAACCTGGCGCCGCAGCCGGGCGAGACCGAGGGCTTCTCACCCGAGCAACATCTGGACGTCCTGGCCGCGCATGCCCCGCGGCTGCGCATCGACACGGTGCTCGCCGACCGCCATGCCGTCGCCCTGCCGCAGCGGCTCGCCTCGGCAGCGCGTCGGCTGGGCGCCTCGGTGATGCTCTCCGACATCGCCGACGGGCAGTCCCCGCGGCACCACCCGCTGGCGCTGTCCTCGGCATTGGATACCGTGCTCGGTGGGATCAGGGGGCGCGGTGCCGATGCCTAGGGCGCACGTCGAAGTCGGTTCGGAGAATCGCGAAGCGGACAGGAGGGTGGCGCATCCATGGCGATGACCATCGATGTCAAGGACGAGCTGTGCGGCGTCGTCGTCACCCGTCCGTCGGCGCGCAAGGCCGAGGTCGCCACGATTCTGCGGTTCTCCGGAGGCCTGCACATCGTGGCCGGCCGGGTGGTGATCGAGGCGGAACTGGATCATGCCGCGACCGCGCAGCGGGTACGTCACGAGATCGCCGAGCTCTACGGCCAGCGGGCCACCCTGCACGCGGTCGCGCCCGGCGGGCTGCGCAAGAGCACCCATTACCTCGTTCGCGTGGTCGCCGGCGGTGACACGCTCGCCCGCCAGACCGGGCTGCTGGACCAGCGCGGACGCCCGGTCCGCGGCTTGCCACCGCATATCGTCGCGGGATCCGTGCCGGACGCCGAGGCTGCCTGGCGCGGCGCGTTCCTGGCGCACGGGTCACTGACGGAGCCGGCGCGTTCCGTGTCGCTCGAGGTGACCTGTCCCGGACCGGAAGCGGCGCTCGCGCTCGTCGGCGCGGCCCGCCGCATGGGAGTCTCGGCGAAGTCGCGCGAGGTCCGCGGTGCCGACCGCGTCGTCATCCGCGACGGTGACGCGATCGCCACGGTACTGGACAGGATCGGCGCGCACCGATCCGTCGAGGTCTGGCAGGAACGTCGGGAGCACCGGGAGGTCCGGGCCACCGCCAATCGGCTGGCCAACTTCGATGACGCCAATCTGCGCCGCTCGGCGCGCGCAGCCGTCGCCGCGGCCGCGCGGGTCGGCCGGGCGTTGGAGATCCTGGGCGGCGAGGCGCCGCCGCATCTCGTCGCCGCAGGGACGTTACGCATCGACCACGGCCAGGTGTCGCTGGAGGAGCTGGGGCAGCTTGCCGACCCGCCCATGACGAAGGACGCCATCGCCGGCCGGATCCGGCGACTGCTCACCATCGCCGACCGCCGCGCGCGGCAATTGGGCATCCCCGGCACCGAGGCGGCGGTCACCGCGGACATGCTCGATCTGTGACGCCTCAGGGGGTTCGCATCGTCACAGGGCTGTGGTGCTGTATCGATCAAGGTGCGGTTAGGATGACGGGTGGAAGACCCTGACGCCGCAGCCATCGACGGTCGGCGCCACCACCGAAGGCAAGGAGACGTGAGCCGTGACTGTGCGCATTGGAGTCAACGGATTTGGCCGTATCGGCCGTAACTTCTGGCGGGCGCTCGACGCGTCCGGCCACGACCTGGAGATCGTCGCGGTCAACGACCTCACGGACACGAAGACACTGGCCCACCTGCTCAAGTACGACAGCGTGCTGGGCACTCTGCCCTACGAGGTCTCCGCAGGGGAAGGCTCTATCACGGTCGACGGCAAGCAGATCGCCGTGCTGTCCGACAAGGACCCGGCCGCGCTGCCCTGGAACAAGTACGGGGTGGACGTCGTCATCGAGTCGACCGGCCACTTCACCAATGCGGACGGCGCCCGTGGCCACCTGACCGGCGGCGCCGAGAAGGTCATCATCTCCGCCCCGGCCAAGGGCGAGGATCTCACCGTCGTGATGGGCGTCAACGACTCCGCATACGACGGTAGCCAGACGATCCTGTCCTGTGCATCGTGCACCACCAACTGTGTGGCGCCCATGGCGAAGGTGCTCAACGACTCGTTCGGAATCGTCAAGGGATTGATGACGACGATCCACGCCTACACCAACGACCAGCGGATCCTCGACTTCCCGCACAAGGACCTGCGCCGCGCCCGGGCAGCTGCAGTGAACATCATCCCGACCACGACCGGGGCCGCCAAGGCCACGGCCCTGGTGCTTCCGGAACTCGCCGGCAAACTGCACGGTTACGCGCTGCGCGTGCCGGTGCCCGACGGCTCCGTCACCGATCTCACCGCGGAACTGGCCAAGAACGTGACGGCAGACGAGGTCAACGCCGCATTCAAGGCGGCCGCCACGTCCGGCTCGCTGGCCCCGTACATCAAGTACTCCGAGGACCCGATCGTCTCGTCCGACATCGTGGGCACGTCGCCGTCCATGACCTTCGATTCGCCGCTGACCATGGTGCTGGGCGACAACCTGGTGAAGATCGTCGGCTGGTACGACAACGAGTGGGGCTACTCGAACCGTCTGGCCGATTTCACCAACCTGGTCGCCAGCAAGCTCTGAGCAACGCCCCGCGCGTGTGAACGTCATGGGTGGGCGGTACCGCACGAGCGCTGCCATCCACCGATGACGTTGCCCCCGCCCGAGCCGACGTCCGAAAGAAGGACAGCAGTGCAGACCCTCGACGACCTCCTGGCGCAGCCGGTTGCCGGACGCACCGTACTGGTGCGCGCCGATCTGAACGTGCCACTCGACCATTCCGGTGCGAGCGCGGTGATCACCGACGACGGCCGCATCAGGGCGTCGGCTCCCACACTCCGGGCGCTGACCGACGCCGGTGCCAGGGTCGTGGTCACTGCGCACCTCGGCCGGCCGAAGGGCGCGGTGACGCCGGAGCTGTCGCTGGCTCCGGTCGCCGCGCGACTCGCCGAGGTGCTGGCCCTGCCGGTCGCCTTCGCAACCGATCTCGTCGGCGCATCCGCGCATCACGTCGTCGGCGCACTGGGTAACGGCGGGGTGGCTCTGCTGGAGAACGTGCGCTTCGATCCTCGCGAGACGAGCAAGGACGAGTCCGAACGCGCCGCGCTGGCCGCCGACCTGGTGGAGCTGGTCGGGGCCGACGCCGCGTTCGTCTCGGACGGGTTCGGGGTCGTACACCGCAAGCAGGCGTCCGTGTACGACGTGGCGCTGAAGCTGGATCACTTCGCGGGCTACTTGGTGACAGCGGAGACCGACGTGCTGCGCCGGCTCACCGGCAACCCCGAGCGGCCGTACGTGGTCGTTCTCGGGGGCGCCAAGGTCTCGGACAAGCTCGGTGTCATCACGGCGCTGCTCGGCACGGTCGATCGTCTGCTGATCGGCGGGGGCATGGCGTATACGTTCTTGGCCGCCCGGGGCTACGAGGTCGGCCATTCGCTGCTGCAGGCCGACCAGATCGACACCTGCCGGGCGATCCTTGCCGAACACGGCGACAAGATCGTGCTGCCGACCGACATCGTCGTCGCCGACGACTTCTCGGTCGACGCGGCCACGCAGATCGTTGCCGCGGATGCGATCCCGGCAGGATGGCAGGGCCTGGACATCGGACCGGCTACCCGCGCGGCGTTCGCCGAGGTGATCGGGGCAGCGCGGACGATCTTCTGGAACGGGCCGGCCGGCGTGTTCGAGATGGCGCCGTTCGCGCACGGGACCCGCGCGTTGGCCGAGGCGATCGCCGCCGGCTCCGCGTTCTCCGTGGTCGGCGGCGGCGACTCCGCCGCCGCCGTGCGGCAGCTCGGCGTGGACGAGGCCGGCTTCAGCCACATCTCCACGGGCGGCGGCGCGTCGCTGGAATTCCTGGAGGGCGCTTCGCTGCCCGGTATCGACGTATTGGAGAGCTGAGATGACCACCCCCGCACAGGCCTCCGGCCGCACGCTACTGATCGCCGGCAACTGGAAGATGAACCTCAATCATCTCGAGGCCATCGCCCTGGTGCAGAAGATTGCCTTCACGCTGCCGGAGAAGTACCTGGACAAGGTCGAGGTGGCCGTGATTCCACCGTTCACCGACCTGCGCTCGGTGCAGACACTGATCGACGGCGACAAGCTGCAACTCGTCTACGGCGCGCAGGACATTTCCGCGCACGAATCGGGCGCCTACACCGGCGAAGTGTCGGGGTCGATGCTGGCGAAGCTCGGTTGCCGGTACGTCTTGGTCGGCCATTCGGAGCGCCGCGCCTACCACGCCGAAGGCGACGACGTGGTGGCGGCGAAGATCGCAGCGGCTTTCGCGCATGGACTGACGCCGATCCTGTGCGTGGGCGAGGGCCTGGACGTGCGGGAGGCCGGGCAGCATCTGGAACACACCACCGCGCAGGTGCGCGCCGCTCTCGCGGCCGTGGGCGCCGAGGAGGCCGCCCGCGTCGTGCTCGCGTACGAGCCCATCTGGGCCATCGGCACGGGCCGGGTCGCGCTGCCCACGGACGCGCAGGAGGCCTGCGCGGCGATCCGCGAGACGCTCGCCGACCTGTACGGCCGTGACGTCGCGGCCGGAATTCGCGTGCTGTACGGCGGCTCGGTGAAGTCCGGCAACGTTGCGGAGATCACCGCGCAGCCGGACGTGGACGGCGCGCTGGTCGGCGGCGCATCGCTGGACGGGACGGAGTTCGCCACACTCGCGGCGAACGCGGTCGGCATCCTGGCGTGACACGATAGACTGTCGGACGGACCGTCCGCCGCGTGACCGCCCAGCCCGCCGCTAGTGAAGAGGCCCCTTAGACCATGTTCGTGTTCCTGAACACCGTGCTGATCCTTAGCAGTCTGGCGCTGATGGCGCTCATCCTGCTGCACAAGGGCAAGGGCGGCGGCCTGTCGTCGCTGTTCGGCGGCGGCACCCAGTCCAGCCTGTCCGGCTCCAGTGTGGTGGAGAAGAACCTGGATCGGATCACGCTGTTCATCGCATTGGTCTGGCTGATCTGCATCGTCGGCGTCGGCTTGATGATCAAGGTCGCAGCGGGCTGAACCCGCCTTCTGCGCTCCGTCCGCGCCGCTCCTCGCCTCCGCTGCGGGCGTACCTCGCAGCGCTCGGCACACCCTCCGCTTCAGCTTCGTCACGACGCTATAAATACTTGAGCATGCGGGTGTTGCCCAGCGTGTTCGGTTTGACGTACGGCAGATCCAGGAACTCTGCGACGCCCGCGTCATAGGAGCGCCGCAACTCGGCGAAGGCCTCGGGGGACAGGCCGAGCTCGGAGATGGTCTCGAACCCGAGCCCGGCGAAGAAGCTCGTCTCGAATGTCAAGACGAACAGTCGCGACACGCCGATCCGGCGCGCTTCGTCAATGACCCCGCGGCACAGGGCGCCGCCGATGCCGCGCCCGCGCAGCTGCGGATTGGTGGCGACCGTGCGGATCTCGCCGAGATCCTCCCAGAGCACGTGCAGTGCCGCGCAGGCTTCGACGGTTCCGTCGACCTCCGCCACCCAGAACTCGGTTACGTCCTCGAACAGGTTGGCCAGCGACTTCTCGAGCAGGATGGGCCCGGCATAGCAATCGACGAGATCCTTGATGCGGCGCACATCGCCGACTTGCGCTCGCCGGATCTGGATGGGGTAGGCGGACTCGGCGGCGGAACTCATACTCGCCGAGCGTAGTGACCCGCGCCGTCCCTGCCGACGGCGGCCACCCGGGGCGTGGCCGGTCGGCCGTGCCACTACGCTGAGCGGGTGGCCACTGCGATCTGTGACGTCTCACCGGGCCTGCCGAGGCGCCGATGACGGCCCCGGGTCGAGCGACCGTGATGAACCTGCCGAACGTGCTGACCGCCGTGCGGCTTGTCCTGGTGCCGGTGTTCCTGGCCGTGCTCTTCCTCGGCGGCGGCGGCGAGCCGGTCGCCCGCTGGTGCGCGGGCGCCGTGTTCGCGATCGCCGCCATCACGGATCGCTACGACGGCCGCATCGCCCGCAGCCGCGGTCAGGTGACGGATTTCGGCAAGATCGCCGACCCCATCGCGGACAAGGCGTTGATCGGAGCGGCGCTGATCGGACTGTCGGTGCTCGGAGAACTTTTCTGGTGGATCACCGTCGTGATACTGATCCGCGAGGTGGGCATCACGCTGCTGCGGCTGGCGATCCTGCGCTACGGGGTGATCGCGGCCAGCCGCGGCGGCAAACTCAAGACGCTGATCCAGATCGTGGCGATCGGCCTGTACATCCTGCCCCTTGGGACGCTTCCGCTTCCGGCGGCCGTGCTGACCTGGGGGCGAGGGGCCCTGATGGGTGCCGCGCTGGCGCTGACCATCGGAACCGGCATCGACTATCTGGCCCGAGCGACGGCACTGGTGCACCGCGGCCGCCGGGTGGCGGACACCCCATGAGGCTGACGCCGGGCCCAGTCACCGATGCCGCAGGGTTGGCCGGCCTGGTGGGCGTCGACCCGGACATGCTCCGCACGTCGGTCGGGGAGTTGGCTCGGCGCGGCTGGACTGTGGCCACTGCGGAGTCGTTGACCGCAGGTCTACTGACCGCCGTGCTCACCGAGGTACCGGGAGCTTCCGAGGTCCTGCGCGGCGGCATCGTCTGCTACGCGACCGACCTCAAGGCTTCACTCGTCGGCGTGGACGCCGACTTGCTGGCCCGCGTGGGCCCGGTGGATCCGGCCGTGGCTGCGGCGCTCGCGCGCGGCGCACGGGAGCGCTGCGGCGCACGGATCGGGGTCGGCCTGACCGGCGTCGCCGGCCCCGAGCCACAGGGCGGCCACGCGCCCGGAACGGCGTATGTCGCACGCTGCGGGGTCGGCCCGGATGTCGTCATGCCGGTGCCGTTCGCGGAACCGCCGACGGAGCGGTGGCAGGTTCGCGCCGCCGCCGTGCGCAGCGCGTTGGCGCTGCTGCGCGACCTGTGGGCGGGTGCTGAAGGTCGGGAACATTCTGCCGATGGGACACGTTGACAGGGAAGCAGGCCGCGCGACGCCACGGGCGCGCCGTGGACAAGGTAGCGTTGATACGAACGGGCAGACCGAACAGCAGGTCGGCCCCGCTCGCGGCCAGTGACGAGGAGGGATGACATGCTGCTACGCAACGCCTTGGGCGAGACGTTGCGTCACGCTCGGATCGACCAGAGTCGCACGCTTCGCGACGTCTCGACGGTCGCCAACGTGTCGCTCGGCTACCTCTCCGAAGTGGAACGCGGCCGCAAGGAGGCGTCCAGCGAGCTTCTGGCAGCGATCTGCGAAGCTCTCGACCTGGAGGTCTCCGAGGTCCTGGACGATGCCAGTTCTGCGATGCGGGTCGCATCGCGGGCCCGCGCCGCAGCCGATCAGAGCCTGCGCATCGTGATGCCGTACCGGCCGGCACCGGCCGCGCCGTCCATCGCCTGACCAGCCCGAGCGTCAGGTCGGCGCATTCCTGGCGTAGCGCACCCAAGAGAAGCCGTCCTGCACATCGCGGGACGTCTCTGCCCAATCCGACCACGTCACGGCCGGGAAATACACATCGCCCGGTATCGCCGCATCGACCTCGGTGAGCTCCAGGACATCGGCACGGGGCAAAAGCTCGCGATAGATTTCGGCGCCGCCGAATACGAAGAAGGTGTCGTCGCCGGTTTCGGCGACTATCCGGTCCAACGCGGCGCTCAGCCCCGCCGCCGCGTCATGCACCACGGTCACCCCCGGGACATGCCAGTCCGATTGCCGGGTGAGCACCACGGTGCGCCTGCCCGGCAGCGGACGGCCGATCGATTCGAAGTTCCTGCGACCCATGATCAGGGTGTGACCCATCGTCATGGCTTTGAGCCGCTTGAGATCGTCGGAGTTGCGCCACGCCAGGTCACCGCCGGCGCCGATGACGCCGTTCGCGGCGATGGCTGCCACCAGGATCGTCGTCATACGGCAATGGGCGCCTTGATCGCGGGGTAGGGGTCGTATCCGGCCAGCTCGAAATCCCGGTAGGTGAAACCGTCGATTTCGGTGACTGCCGGATTCAGCGCCATGGTGGGCAGCGGACGGGGCTCGCGAGTGAGTTGCAGCCGCGCCTGCTCGAGGTGATTCGAATACAGATGCGCATCCCCGAAGGTGTGCACGAACTCGCCCGGTCGCATGCCGGTGACCTGCGCCATCATCATGGTGAGCAGGGCGTAGGAAGCGATATTGAACGGCACGCCCAGGAACACATCCGCGCTGCGCTGATACAGCTGGCAGGACAAGCGGCCATCGGCCACGTAGAACTGGAACATGGTGTGGCAGGGCGGCAGGGCCATCTCGTCCACCTCGGCCGCATTCCACGCCGAGACGATGTGCCGCCGCGAGTCCGGGTGATGGCGGATCGAATCGACCACCCGGCTGATCTGGTCGATATGACGCCCGTCCGGCGCCGGCCAGGACCGCCATTGGTGCCCGTACACCGGTCCGAGATCGCCGTTCGCGTCGGCCCACTCATCCCAGATCGAAACGTTGTTGTCGTGCAGGTAGGCGATGTTCGTGTCGCCGCGCAGGAACCAGAGCAGTTCCACGATGATGGACCTCAGGTGCACCTTTTTCGTGGTGACCAGAGGGAACCCCGCCTCGAGGTCGAAGCGCATCTGATGCCCGAAGACGCTCAGTGTGCCGGTTCCCGTGCGGTCCGTCTTCTCGTGTCCCTCGCGGAGGATGCGACTGACCAGATCCAAGTACTGCTGCATACCCGTAAGCCTAGGAGAACGCGGCCATCGGCGGCGGCGCGGGCTCAGGGCTCCGGGTGTGCGCGCCACCAGGTGTCGCCCGGTGCGACGGGCAGGTGCCGCTTGTGCCGCGTGGTCAGGTAGTGCCGCTCGATGCGGGCGGCCGCTGCGGGATCGACCTGGCGACCCTCGAGGTAGTCGTCGATATCGCGATAGCGGACGCCGAGCGCCACCTCGTCCGGCTGGCCCGGCTTGTCGTCCTCCAGGTCCGCGGTGGGCACCTTGCGCCACAGCCGATCGTCGGCACCCAGATGCGCCAGCAGCGCCGCCCCCTGCCGCTTGGTCAGGCCGGACAGAGGAGTGACGTCAGCCGCCCCGTCGCCGAACTTGGTGAAGAAGCCGGTCACCGCCTCGGCGGCATGGTCGGTTCCGATCACCAGCAGCCCGAGCTGGCCCGCGATGGCGAACTGGGCCACCATCCGCTGACGGGCCTTGACATTGCCGCGTACGAAGTCGCGCAGGCCCGGGGCGGCGTCATGCCCGGCTCCGAGCGCCGCGGCGACATCGGCGCTGAGCGCGTCCGCCGCCGGCTTGACGTCGACCGTCACGGTGCGATCCGGCCGGATGAACGCGAGCGCCGCCTGCGCGTCGACCTCGTCCGCTTGCACGCCGTACGGCAGTCGGACCGCGATGAAGACCGCGTCCGGATCGCCGGCGTCGCGGCGCCGCTGCACCGCCAGTTGCGCGAGCCTGCCGGCCAGCGAGCTGTCCTGCCCGCCGCTGATGCCCAGCACATAACCGCGCGCCGACGTGGCCGCGAGATAGTCGGCCAGGAACGCGACCCGGCGCTCGACCTCGGCGGCCGGTTCGATGGCATTGCGCACCTGGAGCGCGTCGATGATGTCCTGCCGGCGTTCGCTCACACGCCGACGGTACGCCACGGTCGCCGAGGGGTCGGACAGGCGTGACGCCGCAAACGCGTGTTCCAGGACGGTGAATGGATACGACGTTGTGTCAGATCGCTATGGACAGCGCCAGGGATCTGTGGTGCGCTGAGATCCGCAGCCACATCATTGCCGCGCGACAACCAGGGGAGTGCGCCATGTCCTCCGTTCGTGTCCTCGTCGGCACCCGCAAGGGCGCCTTCATCCTGACCTCCGACGGCGCCCGTCGCGACTGGAAGATCGAAGGGCCGCTGTTCACGGGGTGGGAGATCTACCACGTCGCGGCCTCGCCGGCCGACCCCGATCGGCTGTGGGCCTCGCAGTCCCGCGGCTGGTTCGGCCAGCAGGTGCAACGGTCCGACGACGGGGGTACCAGCTGGCAGCCCGTCGACAACGAGTTCGCCTATGCCGGCGACCCGGGCGACCACCTCTGGTACGACGGGACCCCGCGCCCCTGGGCGTTCACCCGGATCTGGCATTTCGAACCGTCGCTCACCGACCCGGACACCGTCTGGGCGGGCGCCGAGGACGCGGCGCTGTTCCGCTCCACCGACGCGGGGGCGAGTTGGACGGAGTTCCCGGGGCTGAGGGACGTGCGCGGATCGGAGTGGATGCCCGGCGCGGGCGGCCTCGGACTGCACACGATCGTGCTCGACCCCACCGACGATCAGCGCATGTTCGCGGCGATCTCGGCGGCGGGGGTGCTGCGCTCCGACGACGGCGCCGCGACCTGGAAGGCTGCGAACAAGGGCCTGCGCTCCGGATTCCTGCCCGACCAGGATACGGAGATCGGGCACTGTGTGCACCGGATCGCGATGCACCCCTCCCGGCCATCCACGCTGTTCATGCAGAAGCATTGGGACGTGATGCGCACCGACGACGCAGGGGACAGCTGGTACGAGATCAGTGGCGACCTGCCCACCGATTTCGGGTTCGTGGTGGGCGTGCACACCCACGAACCGGAGACGATCTACGTCGTGCCGATCACCAGCGACGAGGACCACGTGCCGCCGGAGGGCAAGCTGCGCGTCTACCGCAGCCGGACCGGCGGCGGCGAATGGGAACCGCTGACTTCCGGTCTGCCGCAAGAGCACTGCTACGTCAACGTGCTGCGCGACGCCATGGCTATCGACTCGCTGGACGAGTGCGGCATCTACTTCGGCACGACCGGCGGGCAGGTCTACGTCTCTCCGGACGCTGGCGACACCTGGCAGGCCGTGGTGCGCGACCTGCCTTCGGTGCTCTCCGTGGAGGTGCAGACGCTGCCATGAATCCGGTTGCCACCGAGAATGACGCCACGCGCACGGTTCCGATCCGGATCGAGCTACCCGGCCACCTGCGCACCCTGGCAGACATCGCGGGGCCGATCGTGCTGGCCGTGCCCGAGCCGGTGACGCTCGGTGCGGTGCTCGACGTGATCGAGGCGCGCTATCCGATGCTGCGCGGCACGATGCGCGATCACCGCCGCGGCCCGCGGCGGCCGTACATCCGGTTCTTCGGCGGCGAGCAGGACCTCTCGTTCCACGACTATGACGCGGCCCTGCCACCGGCCGTCGCGGCCGGCGCGGCTCCGCTGCTGATCGTGGGGTCCATCTCCGGGGGGTGACCCGTGCGGATCCGGGGAATCGGTGATCAGGACCCCGTGCCGACTGCGGAACTCCGTTTCGATCCGATCTCGGATGGGTACCGCCGTGGTCGCGACACGGAGGTGGATGGATGGAGTACGACGAATCCGACCAGCGGCGACGTGCATCCCGAGACGCGGAGCCGAATGGGCATGATTCCCGTTTCTCATTCCTGCGATTCGCGCTATCGGGGCGGAATCGATTCGTTTCCGGTATTGCGGTGCTGGCCGCCTTGGGCGGTTTCCTCTTCGGCTACGACACGGGCATCGTCGGGCAGGCCTTGCCGTTTCTGTCGAAGGAACTCCATGCGTCGACCGTCGCGTCCTCGTGGATCGTGGCGTCGCTGCTGATCGGCGCCATGGTCGGCGCGGCCGTCGCGGGGTACCTGGCCCGGAAGATCAGTCGCAAGTGGACGAAGTGCATCTCCGGGTGCATCTACGTCGTCGGCGCGGTAGCCGCAGCGCTGGCCATGAACGTGGAGTGGTTGGTCGCGGCGAGGTTCGTGTTGGGACTGTCCGTCGGCACGGCGTCATTCGTCTCGCCGATGTATATCTCGGAGCAGACTCCGCCGAAGATCCGCGGTGGCACCGTCACATTCAACCAACTGATGGTCACTCTCGGCATTCTGCTCGCCTATATCGCGGGCTTCGCCTTGAAGGGCGTGCCGGGCAGCTGGCGCTGGATGTTCGCGCTCGGCGCCATTCCCGGCGCGGCGCTGGCCATCAGCATGATCTTCGTGCCGCACAGCCCGCGATGGCTGGTGGCGCGGGGGCGAGTCGAGGAAGCGCGGGACGTGTTGCGCCGCACCCGCGACGACGACGCCGGCATCGAAGACGAGATCGACGATATCCGGGACGCGACCCGGCAAGAGACGCGGTGGACCGTCGTGGATCTATTCCGCACCAATCTTCGGTCGCTGATGATCATCGGGATCGGCCTGGCCGTCTTCCAGCAATTCGTCGGCGTGAACACGGTCATCTACTTCGCCAGCAATATCATCAAGTCCGTCGGATTCAGCACCGATCAGTCGATCACGCTCGCGATGATCGTAGGCGTGACGAACTTCGTCTTCACCATCGCAGCCGTGCTTCTGCTTGATCGCGTCGGGCGGCGATCGCTCCTGGTCGTGGGCACCGTCATCCTGACCGTGTCACTGATCGTGCTCGGCGCGTACTACCAGTTCGGCGGTATCCGAGACACGGTGCCGTGGCTCGGTATCGCCTGCGTCGTCATCTACATCATCGGATTCGCCATCGGCCTCGGTCCGGTGTTCTGGCTGATGATCGCCGAGATCTATCCGCTGTCGTTCCGCAGCAAGGCGATGTCGATCGCCACCATCTTCAACTGGGGCGCGAATTTCCTGGTGTCGTACTTCTTCCTGCAAGAAGCCGACCTCATCGGCCGCGGACCGACATTCTGGATCTACGCGGCGATCGCGATCCTGGCGATCTTCTTCTTCCGCGCCAAGGTACCGGAAACCAAGAACCGCTCGCTGGAGGACATCGAACGCGAGATCGGCGGCCCTGCGCTGGCAGATGCGGTGCGTACGGATGCGCGTTGATGCGCTGTGACATGGGTCGGAGCGTGAGCCTGGCCGAACCGCGGACGCCCGGCCAGACTGGACGCATGACCCCTCACTTTCGTCCCGGCTGGCGCAGGCACACCTTCATCGCCGCCGCGGCGGCGACGACAATGGCCGTCGGTGGATGCACGTCGACCGTGGCGCCCGCCCGGCCGGTGGAGCCCGGTGCCTCGTCGTCACGGCTGTCGCCCGCTGCACCGTCATCGGCGCTCTCGGAGACTGTGACGGGCAAGTCCTCGGCACCCGCCACATCGGGTTCCACTACCGCGACGTCCGGCACCGCCACCGCACCTGCCTCGGTCTCGGCGATTGCCGTCGGAGCTACCGTCGCCACCGACCTGACCACACCCTGGGGCGTGGGATTCCTGCCGGACGGCACCGCACTGGTCACCGAGCGCGACACCGCGAAGCTGGTCGCCATCAGCCCAGGCGCGCCTCCGTCGGTGCGCACGATCGGCATGGTGGACGGTGTCGTCCCCAATGGCGAGGGCGGCCTGCTCGGGCTTGCCATCTCGCCGCGGTTCGCGGACGACCACATCGTGTACGTGTACTTCACGTCCGCCAACGACAACCGCATCGCCGCGCTCACGCTCGACGCGGACGCGACCGCCATCGCGCGACAGACGACCGTCCTCACCGGTATTCCTGCCGCCGGAAACCACAACGGCGGCCGGCTACTTGCCGCGCCGGACGGCACCCTGTTCGTGGGGACCGGCGACGCCGGCGTGAAGGCGCGGGCACAGGACCTCGGCTCGCTGGGCGGAAAGATCTTGCACATCACAGGCGCCGGGGCGCCGGCACCCGGCCATCCATTCCCCGAGGCACCCCTGGTCTACAGCTATGGCCATCGCAACGTGCAGGGGTTGGCATTCGACAAGGACGGACACTTGTGGGCCAGCGAATTCGGGCAAAATGCCTACGACGAACTGAACCTGATCCAGCCCGGCGGGAACTACGGCTGGCCGGCGGTGGAGGGCCCGTCGGCCGATCCGCGATTCGTGCCACCGTTCCGATATTGGCCGACCTCCGACGCCTCCCCGAGCGGCCTGGCGATCGTCGGCGACACCGCGCTGATGGCGACGTTGCGCGGTGAGCGCCTCTGGCTGATCCCCGTGGGGGATGCCGGGGGAATGACGAAGCCCGTGGCGCAACTGACCGGCGAATACGGCCGGCTACGCACGGTGCTGTCGGCACCGGATGGCAGCGTATGGCTGACCACCTCCAACACCGATGGGCGCGGCGATGTCCGGCCGGGGGACGACCGCATCCTGCGGCTTTCGCTCACCTGAGCCGCACCGACCGGTCCGTCCATGGACCCGGTGAGAGCCGACACCGCCCGTCGATAGGCTCGCTGCATGACCGACACCCTCCATGCGTCCGCTCTGCTGCTCGACATGGACGGCACGTTGGTCGACTCCACCGCAGTGGTCGAGCGGACCTGGGGAGAATGGGCGCTTGCGCACGAACTGGATCCGGCGGTGGTGATGACGGTGGTGCACGGCCGGCAGGGTCAGGAGAGCATGGCGATCCTGTTGCCGGACAGATCCGCGCACGAGAACATTGCCGACAATAATCGGCTGCTGGAGCGCGAGACCCGCGAGGTGGACGGCATCGTCGCCATCGCGGGCGCACCCGAGTTGTTGCAGTCCGCGGCCGACGTTCCGCACGCTCTGGTCACCTCGGCGACGCCGGTGCTGGCCCGGGCGCGAATGCTCGCCGCCGGCCTGCCCATGCCCGGTGTCGTGGTGACTGCCGACGACGTCACTGCGAGCAAGCCGGACCCCGAGGGGTTCCTGCTTGCGGCAGCACAGCTGGATGTTCCGCCGGACGAGTGCGTGGTCTTCGAAGATTCCGCGGCGGGCATCGCCGCGGCCAAGGCCGCCGGTATGCGGGTCGTCGGCGTCGGCGCGGCGTCCGCGGCATTCGGCCCGGACTGGGTGGTCGCGGATCTGACGGGCGTGTCCGTCACCCGTGACGGAGCGGGCGCGCGCATCGCGCTCGGATGACGCAGTTCCACCTTCCGGCCCCCCGAAGCGCACGGGGGAGGTGCTACGCGAGAGTGCTAGTCAGGCTTTTGGTTCGAGATGACATAATGTACATTATCGGCGAACTTTGCGGGCTGCCCAGATTGACTTCAACCAGCTTGAGACCAACCCGTGATTGGTCGGGCGCCCTCCCAGCTCGATCGGGTCTACTAGCAGTTCTGCAATGCTTAACGCCGATCCTGACCGAGCGCCCTTGGGCTCCGCGATACTCATCCCATTTTCCGCGGCGATCTCGGCTGATGACCGGCGGGCGCTTCGTGCGGGAAAGTCGAACCACGGTGTATGAATCGGCCTCTTACGCCCTGCCACCTCGACTTCAACGCGCGCTTGCTCGCCGATCAAATCGTCAAGGCGCGGATATCTGTCCGGCGGATCCACAAGCGAGATGGACCACTTAGCCTGGGCGGGCCCATCCAGGACCATCGGGATCGGACTGGACCCTTCCACAGGCTTACCGTTGATCGAGCTTCGGACCCCGATGCGATGCTTGCCAATGCGGACGGTTCTGGACTTCAGGGACCAGTCGATGATTTGCACTTTGCCACGGCCGAAGTTGGAGACCACCACCTGCAAGCCGAAGTTGTTGCCACCCTGATCGCGCAGGAACACATGGGTGAAGCTGGCGCGCACCCGAAGCCGATACCCCTGCGCCCGCCAGGTGAACAGCGAGAAGACCAGCGACACCACGGATATCACTATCGCGATCAGTGAAGAAACATCCATCGCCTACCGGACCTATCCCGCCATTTCATCACGTGACGGAACGTCATCCGGTGTAGTTGTTCCGGAAATCCAGTCGTCGCGTGCGGACCTCGCCGCCGAAGTCTCGGCCCATTGTGTGCCGGTACGCGGCCGTCAGCCTGCTGAACTCGCCGAGCACACCGGCCCGTTCGCAACAAAATCTGTACATTATCGGCGAACACCGCCGATCCCTCAACGACCGGTCGAAGGTCGAATACCGCCGCACATTACGTCACGGTGACGGAACTGGGACGATTGGTTGTTCACGGAGGCGGCAGGTATTTCGAGGCCCCACAGTGATTTCGATCGTCTGATCGTGCGCTACGGCACTCAGCCCTGTTGCTCCCGGCGGATGGCGATCTGGATCCGGAAGACATGCTTGCGGAGAGCATCGGACGCGGCGCGGGACTGTGCGAACCGCACCACGATCCGCGACTCGCGCGCCACGGGTCCCGGCCGCACGATGATGATGCTGCCGGGCACGTCGAACTGTTCGTCGTCGATCCCGAACCGGCAGGCAACTTTCCGGCCGGCCGCGATTCGTGGATCGTCCTGCGGGATGCCGACGCTGCACTGGGCCGCGACTTCGCTCAGATCGACGAACGTGGCTTCGATCGGCTCTGCCGGCTCGTCATCCGGCGTCAGGACGATGCGCCCGGACCACGGCACCCTGACATAATCCCGACGCTGTTCGGTCCACGGGTCGCCGGTGACCGCAAGAGTCCAGAGCCTGATGTGGTTATCCACCGCCGTGCCGGCGAGTTCCGTGGGCAGCACGTGGATACCGGTCGCCTCGGTCCACACCACCTCGAGTTCCAGACCCACGTCGTAGACCAACGCCGCTCGAAGATCAGCAGGACGCGCCACCGTGATCTCGTCGTCATCCACGCCTTCGACGCGGCTGGCGTAGATCAGTCCGCCGGCGTCGCGCAGTGCGATCGGATCACCGATCTGCGGCATGGTGTTCATCGCCGTCCTTCGGCACAGCTCGGTCCCCTGTCCCCGTTCGGAATCTCCGGTCGAGCTTAATCTCCCCATGCGGTCGTCCGGGCGCAGGACACGACACACCGGCGGTGTGAGTCGCGACCGTGTGCACACGGGGCTGGCAGCGCCCGGTCAGCGCAGCCGTTCCGCGGCGTGCGCAGCGGCCAGCAATGTGTCCACAAGATGCGACAATTCGGACCTCGACGCGGACTCGGCCAGCGCCGTAGCGACATCCTCGGCGGCACACAGCATCTGGAACAGCCTGTCCGCCAGGTCATCCCGCTCGGCCGCAGAGATCACCACGGCGTCCACGGGCAGTTCGTGACGTTGGCGGGCATTGCGGTCCTCGTAGGCTCGTTGCCGGCACGACTGATTGCAGTACTTCCGCCGACGTCCGATGCCGTCCTGCACAGGCAGCTGACGCCCACACCACTCGCAACGGCTCGGTGACCGACCGGCCGAACCCCACCCGGGTTGGTCAGCGTCACGGATGACGACACCCCGCTGCAATACCCGGTCGGCGCGGCTGGGGGCGGTCGGGGTGCTGGCCATAGTGCGGCCAGTCTACGAGGGCAGGGTCCGACGCCAGCGGTGGCGTCATGCCCGGTCGGAATCTGCCACACTCGCACTGTGGGTTTCTCGGGCATCGCGGGGCACCGCGCCTTTGCGCACCGCGGATGGCACGTGGGCGACCTCACCGGCCTGGAGAACACGCTGCCGGCGTTCCGGCGCGCGGTCAGCGAGGGGTACCGGTACCTGGAAACCGATGTGCACGCCACGGCGGACGGGGTGCTGGTCGCCTTCCATGATGCCGTCCTGGACAGGGTCACCGACTCCCGCGGGCCCATCGCGTCACTCACCTACCGTCAGGTGCGCGGCGCACTGATCGGCGGGCGCGAACCGATTCCGACCCTGGCCGAGGTGCTGCAGGCATGCCCGGGCGCGCTGCTGAACATCGACCCCAAGTCCGACCGCGCCGTGGGGCCGCTGGTGGACATGCTGGGTCAGGAGCACGCGTGGGACCGGGTGTGCATCGGGTCGTTCTCCGACCGGCGGATCGCGGCGATTCGGCGTGCCGGCCCGCCGGGTCTGGCCACATCGCTCGGCCCGCGCGCGGCGGGACGTCTCGTCGTGAGCCGGTTGAGGTTCTCGGGCGCGGCGGGCTCGGAAGCCTTCGCCGCGCAGCTGCCGGTCCGGTGGCGGGGCGTGCGCATCGTGACGGAGAACCTGGTGCGACGCGCCCATGCGCGCGGACTGGAGGTGCACGCGTGGACTGTCGACGACCCGACCGACATGACACGACTGCTGGACGCCGGCGTCGACGGCATCATGACGGACCGGCCCGACATCCTGCGCACGGTGCTTGACGCGCGCGGGCTATGGTGAGCCGCGTCGCTCCGGCACCCGCAGAGCACGTAAGGTGCGAACCGTGAATCCTGCCGATCCGCTGCGTCCGGCCGCCGGCCGTGCACTGCGTCCGGACCCCATTCCGGACGACGGCGCATCGGCGTTGTCCGCCGTTCCGGCGGCCGGTTCGCGGCGCGGCATGTCGGTCAGCGGAAGCGTCAAGTTCTTCTACGGTCCCATGGATTGCGGAAAGTCGACGCTGGCACTCCAGCTGGACCACAACCATTCCCGGCAGGGCCGCCGCGGACTCCTGCTGACCCGCTTGGACCGGTCGCGATCCGGGCGGATCACCTCGCGGATGGGGCTCAGCAGGGCTGCTGTCGAGGCGGACGACGATCTGGACATCGCCGACCTCGTGCGGGGCAGTTGGGCAGTAGGTCGACGGGTCGATTACGTCATCGTGGACGAGGCGCAGTTCTTCACGGTCGAGCAGATCGAGCAATTGGCCCGGCTTGCCGATGAAGTCCAGGTCGATGTTTACGCTTTCGGGATCGCCACCGACTTCCGAGGACGCATGTTCCCGGGCTCGATGCGGCTGTTCGAACTCGCCGACGAGGCGATCCCCCTGCAGGTCGAGGTGCTGTGCTGGTGCGGCCGGCCGGCCCGGTTCAATGCCCGAGTGGTGGACGGCGTGGTGGCCACCGAAGGCGAACAGGTCGTGGTCGCGGACACCGCGGGCGGCCCCGCCGACGTGCGGTACCAGGTGTTGTGCAGAGCACACCATCGCACCGGTAATCTCGGGCCGGCGTCCGGCGGCGGCACCCTCCCTCTGGTGGACGGCACCTGACGGCCGGCCCACCTGGCGTAGAATGGACACTTCCGCCGGGTCGCCGCTCCGTGCCGCGTTGCGCACCGCCGCGGGAACACCAACGGTGCGCCGAACGTTATGACAGCGGTAACACCGCATCGCAAGGAGGAACGATATGGCCGACCGTGTCCTGAGGGGCAGCCGTCTCGGGTCGACAAGCTACGAGGCCGATCGCAACCACGACCTCGCACCTCGCCGCACCGCGACCTACCACTGCCCGCGCGACCACGACTTCACTGTTCCGTTGGCCGACGATGCGGACGTGCCCGCGGTGTGGGATTGCCGCATGCATGGCCTCGAATCCACACTCGTGGACGGCTCCGTGCCGGACACCAAGGCCGCTAAGCCGCCGCGCACCCACTGGGACATGCTGCTGGAGCGGCGTTCCATCGACGAACTCGAGGAGATCCTGAAGGAGCGGCTCGACGAGTTGAAGGCCAAGCGCACGGCGCTCTAGTTGATTGCGCCCCTCCTCGCTTCCGTTTCAGCTTCGTCACGGCGCTCTAAGGATTCACTGATTTTTGTGTGGGGCCGGGTTCGGGTTTCGGCTGGTGGGGGTCGTGTCGTTAGGCCTGCTTGTGGCGTGTGACCAGGTAAAATGAAGTGATGAGCGAGTCGCAGCCTTCGTTTACGG